>FZPS01000052.1_pt126 | contig 18963 bp, 17 predicted proteins | sample 1817821 | NCBI WGS metagenome assembly FZPS01 (sample SAMEA104158645, study PRJEB21678) | metagenome | place: Germany | collected 2015-04-21
CCAGCTTCACACATTGTTGAGTACGATCCGAACCTTTTTGTACCAGGGAATGTTGATGTCTTACTACAAAAAATTCAAGTCTATCCATTCTTTGGTGCTACAAAGTCACAAAACAATGGCTATATCATTATTCCAGATGGCTCAGGTGCGCTTGTGGAACTTGAACAATCACCAAGCCATTTATTAAGTTACTCACAACCAATTTATGGTGCAGATATCGGATATGATGATATACCACAAGTGCGAAACTTAGAGACATTAAATGCGGCTCGCCCATTAGAAAGAATGACTTTACCAATTTTTGGAATTATACATGAAGTTGGCGAATCTGGAATTTTAGTAAATGCAATAGAAGGTGCAAGTTATGCACGTTACAATTACACATCGAAAAATCTAACAACTGAGTATTATCAATCGTTTTTTGAATATGTTTATCGTAATCAATATAAGCAATATCAAAGCCGTACAGACTCAAGTTTGCATATTTATGGATTCCAAAAAATACCAAACCAGTTTGATGTTGTTCAAAAAGTAACATTTCTTGAACATAATGAAGCTTCTTATGTTGGACTTGCTAAAAAATATCGAAACTTCTTAGATTTTAAAAATCATCAAATTGAAACCCAAGACGTTTATCCAATTAAAATTGATATTTTAGGATTAGATGTAGAGCAAGGAATTTTAAGTAAAAAGGAAGTTGTGGCATCAAATTATGAAGACACAATTGAGTTACTTGAAACACTTAAAAAAGATGGCTTTTTAAATATCGATTTAACGTATAAAACATATGATAGTAAAACCGATAGTTACCGGTTTACAGTTAAATCTAAGTTAGGTGGTAAAAGAGATTTCAAGTCTTTAGTTGAATATGCAAAAGAAAACAACTTTAATTTCAATTATTATTCAAACTATACTGTTACGTATGAGATGAATAAATATACGGCTTCAAAATTAAGTGGTCAACCAATGTCGGCATTAAATGAAACATTTATGTATCAAGTGAAATATTACAACGATCCAGATAGTTATTTAAAACTGTTCAAATCCGATGAAAAAGATTTTGATAAATACAATGTTGATCATGTTGCTATTGGTGGATTTAACCATTCACTATTTACTCATATGGCAAAGCATGACATTAATTATCGTAATGACGGTGTTGAAAGCATTAAGGAACTGTTAAGCTACATGAATGAAAAAGAATATAAAATTAACATTTATAATGCCGATAGTTATATGCTTCCATATCTTGATCAATATTACGATATGCCATTTTCATCAAGCGAACAAATGATTGTATCTGCATCGATTCCACTACTGCAACTTATTGTAAGTGGTAAAATGCAATACTACTCAAAATATTTAAACTTCTTAACAAACGAATCGGACATCTTGCTTCGCTTAATTGAATTTGGAATAAATCCATCATTCATTATGACAACAGATAATGTCTATAAAATTAAATATTCAAACTCTAGCGATATTTTTACTAGTGAGTATCGTTATTTGAAGTATAGAATGCAAAATTATCACAATTTTATAAAAGAAGCACTAAATCAAATTAACGGTAAAGAACTCGTTAGCCATGAACTGATAGCAACTGGGGTCGCAAAATCAGTATTCTCGGGTAACTTAACAGTTTATATCAACTATACACAAATGGCGTATACCATTGATGGTATAACAATTCCAGCAAAAGGATATAAGATTGTATGAAAAAACGAATGACACTTAAAACTAAAAGAGCTTTAGTAGGTTTAATCTTCGTTGCCCCAGTCATACTTGGATTATTGATTTTCTTACTATATCCTTTAGTTCGTACGATTTATTTTAGTTTTAATACCGTTCAGTATAACGCTATTGAAGGTTATTTATACGATTGGGTAGGTCTTGGTAATTATAAGCGTATTTTGTTTGAAGATATTGACTTTATTTTTGCAGTACAAGATTTCTTAATCGATATGATTGTAGATGTTCCTGTTATTGTTGCACTATCTATCATTATCGCTATGTTATTAAATTCAAAAGTTAAAGGAACAACGTTTTTTAGAATTATTTTCTTCTTACCAATTGTTATTTTAAATGGTGAGTTTATGAAGAACATGATTCAATACGGTGGTATGAGTTTTCAAACAGGGGGCATTATTTACGATGCTATCGAAAAAATTTCACCAGATTTCTTAGTATCATTAATTGTTTCGTTGTTTGATAAAATCATGCAAATCTTATGGTTTGCAGCCGTGCCAATTTTGCTTTTCTTATCTGCCTTACAAAAAGTAGATACACAAATTAAAGAAGCAGCAGCAATCGATGGTGCTTCCAAATGGCAATTTTTCTGGAAAGTAACGCTTCCGACAATCGCACCATTTATTGGTGTATCAATTGTCTATATTGTTGTCTTTATGGGGAACTGGGAATTAAACCCAATCAATAACATTATCTCTGAATCACAATATGATGCTTCAAGAAGAGAAGGTTACGCTTCAGCACTTGCCGTATTGTATGCATTATTACAAACAGCGGTTATTGTTGTTTTATTCTTAGTAACAACAAAAAGAGAAAAAAAGGAGGTGAAGGTGCGTGCAAAACATCGTTAATAAAGTAAAAGACATTAAGTTTAGTGAAAAGAAAAGTAGTTTTAAACGGCTAATGCTTGGCAATGGTGTTGATTCGGGTTGGCTTCATAAAGCGATGATATATTTTTTATTAATTGTTATTGGTTTTGTATTTGTCTATCCGATTTTATACATGTTGTCTACAGCACTTATGTCCAACTTAGACCTTGCAAACTTCAGAGTTAAATGGATACCATCAAGTCTTTATACCGATAATATTACAATTGCACTACGCGCCTTAGCACTTCCTAAATCGTTGTTTACTACGATTTTCATTGCAGGGATATCAACGATTTTTATGGTTATTTCATCTTCCTTAATCGGTTATGGACTTGCGCGATTTGAAATTCCGTTTAAGCGCGTTATTCTCGTATTATTATTGCTAAGTTACATTATGCCTAAAACGCTGTTTCTAATACCTACTTATCAGATATATACAACGCTAGGGCTTAGAAATAATATCTTTGGTATTTTATTACCAATTATGTTGGGACAAGGTATTCAAGGTGCATTTTTCATTTTGATTTTCTTTCAGTTTTTCAAAATGATTCCAAAAGCTTTAGAGGAAGCCGCAACCATTGACGGTGCAAATTCCTTTGTATTCTTTTATAAAATTGCAATTAGAATGGCTGCACCAGCAATAATTATTGCGAGTGTCTTCTCATTTGCATTGTATTGGAATGAAATCCGTTTATACACCGTTTATTCAAATGGGCAATATCAAACGATTCCAATGCTCTTACAAAACTTAAGAGACTTGTATTATGCCGAAGTTCCAAGAGATACAGCTGTTGATCCAAATCTTAGATTCTCTGAAGCTAAAGCATATGCGGGCACGCTAATTTCAATTATTCCACCAATTATCTTTTTCGCAATTATTCAAAGATGGTTTGTTGAAAGTATCGATAAGTCCGGTATTACCGGTGAATAGTTAGATTTACTATCATATTACGAAAAAATCCATGTAAATGAAAAATTGCAAAATGTATAATAAAAATGTAGGTGATTCTATGAAAAAAATATTAAATATATTCGTAATCATAATTTTAAGTTTTCTTTTAATTGCTTGCGAAAACAATTCAAATGAAGAAAAATTTCAAGTTATTTTTGAGACAAACGGTGGAAGCCCTATACCTGAGGTTCAATTACTCCCACTGGATTCAAAAATTGATTTACCAAGTGTAGAACCTGTAAAAGCAGGTTATAAATTTGACGGTTGGTTTTTAGACCGACTACTTACTGAACCATGGGTAAGCAATGAATATTTAGTTAAAGGGCACACAAAAATATATGCAAGCTGGGCAGAAGAAGCTGTTTATTATACGGTTACATTTTTAACAGATGGCGGAACACCAGAAATTGAAGAGCAATCTGTAATCTATGGTGGAAAGGTTGCTATACCAAAAGCAATCACTAAACCAGACCATAAATTTTTAGGTTGGTATAAAGACATTGAAAACGATGTGAAATTTAACTTCCTAAACGATGTTGTAACCGAAGATATCACTTTATATGCTAAATGGGAAAAAGTGTTTACAGCCTACCGGAATATGCGTTTTAGTGAAGATAGCTTTACAATAGCAATCTTACCGGATACACAAATTTATACAAATGTTGAAAAAGTACCAAATGGTGAAGATATTTACAATTCACAAGTCGAATATATTGTAAGACAAAGTGAGAAAGAAAATATTTTATTTACAGCACATCTTGGAGATATTGTTGACCGTGCAAACAATCTAATGATGTGGCGTATTGCAAATAACGCAATGAAAATTTTAGATGATGCAAATATTCCGTATGGTGTTACAGCAGGAAATCATGATTTTCCAGGTTTAACGAACGATGGTAGATTCTTTGTTTATAATGACGATGAAAGAACCGGACAACAAAACTACTTAACGTATTTTCCAAAATCGAGAACACAAACACCAGCTGAAAACTATGGGGGGCATTCTCAAAACGGATGGAACTCATACTACTATTTTATGGCTGGTGAGCAAAAGTATATGGTGTTATTCTTGGATTATCATCCATCTGAAAACACGTTAAACTGGGCACATACAATCATGCAACAAAACATGAATGTTCCAACGATATTAATTAGTCATATTTTAATACGTTATGGTTCAACGCCTTCAAACGGATACTTCCAATACAATGAAACGAAAGCATTATACAATAACTTTATTTCAAAATACGATCAATTTATTGTCGGTATCTCAGGTCATTACACGGGCCAAGGATATGCCATCATGCAAAATGATTTTGGTAACGACATGTTATTTATCGAAGTGGACTATCAAGGAAACTATAATGGCGGAAATGGTGTAATGAACTTACTTGAATTCGATACTTCGAACAATCAACTGCATTTACATTCATTCTCACCATGGGTTATGATGATGCCACAAAATGAGCGTAATGTACTTTTTGATATTGAAGTACTAACTGATACGAGAAATAAATATTCAATTGATTTTAATTTTGAAGAGCGTTACGCCTCATTCATAAATAACTAAGCATAATTATTTACATTAAAAGGAGATTTGAAAATGGACCATTCATATTTATTACCACAGTTAAAGTTTGAGTCTGAAGGTAAAGCATCAGTTGAGCAAATTGTACAAGGCGAAAAATATCGTATCACAATGTTAACAGATAGATTTTTCCGTTTTGAATATAGCGAAACAGGAGAATTTTGTGATTTGCCTAGCCAAGTATTTTGGTTTAGAAAGCAAATAACACCAAAATTTGAAGTGAAAAAATTTGTTGATCATAGTGAAAATTTCGTTACAATTACGACAAAATATTGGACAATCGAATATAAAGAAGAACATCCGTTTGCTCAACAAACATTAAAAATATACGATAAAAATGGTAACGTTTATTACCATGGCGACCAACTGGTAGGAAACTTAAAAGGTACAGCAAGAACCTTAGATCGTGTTGATGGCCCAACGCCTTTAGAAGATGGCCTGTTTTCAAAGTCAGGGTTTACAGTAATCGATGATTCAACAAAGTTAGTTTTTGAAAATCATTGGTTAAGAGAACGTAATCAAAAGAACGTTGTTGATTTTTATTTCTTCGGTTACCATAACGACTTTAAGCAAGGCTTAAAAGATTACTATAAAGTCGCTGGTCATACATCAATGATTCCGCGTTTTATTTTAGGTAACTGGTGGAGTAGATATTGGAACTATCGTGATAGCGAAATTATTGATGTATTAGACAAATTTGAAGAATTACAAATTCCGATTGCCGTATGTGTTATCGATATGGATTGGCACTTAGTGGATATTGATCCAAAATACGGTGCTGGGTGGACCGGTTATACATGGAATAGAGTGAACTTCCCAGATCACAAGAAGTTTTTAGAAAACTTAAAATCAAGAAAGATATACAGTTCTTTAAATCTGCACCCTGCCTTAGGATTTAGAGCATTTGAAGATGTCTATGAAGAAGCTGCAGATTTCATGGGTGTTGATAAATCAAAAGAACAACCAGTCGAATTTGATTGTAGTGATCCTAAATTTATGAACATCTACTTTAAAATCCATCATAAATTTGAGGAGGATGGCCTTGATTTTTGGTGGATAGACTGGCAACAAGGAAGCCGCTCTAAACTTGCAGGACTGGATCCTTTATATTCACTTAACCACTTACACTTTTTAGACTCTAAAAAGAAAAACGACATACGCGGATTTATATTCTCAAGATGGCCAGGTTTAGGGGGACATCGCTATCCAATCGGTTTTAGTGGTGATACACACACAACATGGGAAAGTTTAGCGTTCCAACCATACTTTACTTCAACAGCTTCAAACGTTGGATTTGGTTGGTGGAGCCATGATATTGGTGGTCATTACTTTGGTTATGAAGATAGTGAATTGTACACACGTTGGGTACAATTCGGTGTATTCTCACCAATTATGAGACTTCATAGCACACAAAAACATTATCACAAACGTGAACCATGGCGTCATAATTTAGAAGTACAAAATATCGTAACAAAATATATGCAATTTAGACATCAACTTATTCCATATATTTACTCAACAGGCTATCACTTATCAAAAGGTGATTACCCACTTGTTACACCTTTATACTACCACTATGATCATAAAGAAGCTTATGAAGCTAAAAATCAATACATGTTTGGTAGTGAACTTATGGTTTCACCATTTGTCTCAAAAATGATTCCAAGATTGAATCATGCACACCAAAAGGTATGGATACCAGAAGGCGAATGGTTTAACTTCTTTACAGGTGAACGTTATGTTGGAAACAAACACTACGATATTTATGGTGATTTAAAAGAAACACCAGTTTATGCGAAATCAGGAGCAATCATACCACTGGCAAAACACTTAGCTGAAAACCATGTATCATTACCTGAAACATTAGAAGTTCATGTGTATCCATTTAACGATGGTAAATATGATTTATACGAAGATGATGGCAAGTCACAAGATTATGAAAAAGGTATATTTGCTAATACAGTGTTTAACATGAAAAAAGGTCATAATGATGTAGTATTTACAGTAACATCTAATGACGAGCATCATTTATTACCAAAAACACGTAATTATGAAATTATGTTCAAAAACATTAAAAAAGATGTTGTTGTATCATCTAATGGATCGATTGAAACAACTTATTGCCCAACAAATAAAACATTAATTGTTAAGACAAATGATAAAGATATCGAAATAAAATTATCAAATGTTGTGTATCAATCATCTATTCATTATGAAAAAGCAATTACTGATATGTTAGATAAGACAACTTACTTGGTACAGGACTTAATTAAAATTGGTTATTATTCTGATGATTTAAATCAATCTCAATTAGGATTACTAAGCCAAAATCTTGACGCCGATAAATTTATCGCTGAACTTGATAAAATGAATTTAGATCAACATTTAAAAGCGGCAGTAATTGCAAAAATCCAACTTAAAAAAATTCAGGGAGATTTCTAATGGCCTACAAAATATTAACAATGAATTTAAGATATCCATCAGTAAAAGATGGTGAAAATGGATGGGCATTTCGTTATGAAGGTGTCGCAAAATTTATTAATCAAGAAAAACCATTAATTATCGGTGCACAAGAAGTTTATGATCATATGCGCGATGACATTATTCGTTTAACAGAAAATTATGATGCATTTGGTATTACAAGAACACCAAATGGTGAAGGTGTACCAATCTTCTATGATAAGACACAATTAGAAATCATCGAAGGTGGAAACTTCTGGTTATCGGAAACACCACTTGTTCCAGGCAGTAAAGATTGGGGTTCATTTTGTGTTAGAATGTGCACATGGGTAGAGTTTGCATTCAAAAATAATAGGGATATGCGTTTCCGTTTCTTTAACACACATTTAGACCATGTAAGTAAAGAAGCACAAATTAAGGGAATTGAAGTGGTTCTAAGTAAAATTGCAGCATTAAATAAAAAAGAAGCTTTACCAGCATTTTTAATGGGTGATTTCAATGCGAAACCACAATCAGAAACGATTAAATACATTAATGAACGTATAGAAGATAGCGACATTAACTTTAAGAGTGTATATGAAAACGGTATTGCCTATGGAACAACGTTCCACGATTTTACCGGTCGAGTAAATGGTGAGCCTATTGACTATATTTACTATACGAAAGACTTACAAGTCAACAATGTTATAATCTATCGTGATAAGGTTAATAATCGCTATATTAGTGACCATTATCCATTAGGATTTACCATTAACTTCTAAAAGGTAAAAGGTGTCGTTAATTGACAATATATAGTGAGAATGGTAAAATTAAGATACAAAGTTAATCGAAAATAGAGAACAGGCGAGTTATTAAAAAAACATTAGTTTTTTTGACTCGCCTGTTTTCATTTTATCGAGGAAAAGAGGAAAAAATGAAGTTTGACATCGCAATTATTGGTGCAGGCATTGTTGGTACAAGCATCGCTGATGCACTTTCAATATATGATTTAAAAATGGTTGTATTAGAAAAAATGCCAAAAATTGGTCTCGTACAATCAAAACACAATAGCGCAATTATTCATGCCGGAAATGACCCGGTGCCCAACAGTTTAAAAGCAAAATTAAATGTCTTAGGTAACCAAATGTACGATGTGTGGGAACGAGAGCTTGAACTTACAATTTTAAGAACTGGCGCATTTACGGTAGCTTTTGATAGCGAAGGTGAAGAAGCACTTAAAAAGCTTTACAAACAAGCACAAGATAATGGTGTAAAAGGTGTAGAGTTAATAAGCGGAAATGATGCACGTAAAATTGAACCTAATTTGTCAAAAAAAATAACAAAAGTTCTACACACACCAACGACAAAAATTATTAATCCAACCGAAGTGGTAAACAAAGTTATGAATCGTGCGATTGAACATGGCGTAACGCTTTTAACAAATAGTGAAGTTACAAAAATAAAAAAAGATCATGATTTATATAAACTTACGATTAATAATCAAGATTATATTGAATCGAAGATTATTATAAACGCTGGTGGCGTGTTTGCAGATGAAATCTTAAAATTGATTGACCGTGAAATGCCATTTCGTATGAAGCCAACGAAAGGTGAATATTACATCTTAAGTTCTAAAGCTAAAGGTTTTGTAAATAAAGTTATTTATCCACTTCCAACAAAAATGGGAAAAGGTATTTTGTTAGTTCCACAAACAAATGGCGAAATTATGGTTGGGCCGTCAAGTTATGAAGTAACAGATAAAGTTAGTCTTGCAAACACGAAGAAAAATTTACGTATTGTAAAACGTGAAGCTAAAAAAATTGCAAGAAAAATACCATTCAAATATGTTACGGATACATTTGCTGGTATTCGTTCAAAAAGCGATTATCATGATTTTTATATTAAGGAATCTTATGAAAACAAAGGGGTATTTCATATTGCAGGTATGGAATCGCCAGGCTTATCAAGCGCACCTGCAATTGGAAAGTATGTAGCTGATATGCTCTTAAAAAAATATCAATTAAAATTAAAAAAGTAAAATAAAAGGAGAAAATGGCTATGGCAAACATTAAGTATGAAACATTTGAAAATTTAGAACATTTTATGAAATTAGGTTTTATGGCTGTTGGTGTTAAAGAAGAGCATGCAGCAATATGTGCTAAAATCTTAATTGAATCAGATAAACGGGGTATTGATTCTCATGGTGTAGGACGTTTTAAACCAATATACATTGATCGTATTGAAAAGGGTATACAATTTGTCGATGCACCAATTGAAGTTGTTAGAGAAACAAAAACTACTGCAGTTATTGACGGTAACGATGGTATGGGACATGTAATTAGTCATAAAGCAATGGAAATGGCGATTGAAAAAGCGAAAACCTATGGTATGGGTATGGTTGCTGTAAGAAATTCGACACACTATGGTATTGCAGGTTATTACACAATTATGGCGGCAAATGCAGGCATGATTGGTATTACAGGTACAAATGCACGTCCATCAATAGCCCCAACATTCGGTGTACAAAACATGTTGGGAACAAACCCGTTAACATTTGGTTTTCCAACAGATGAAGCATTCCCATTTGTTATTGACGCCGCAACATCAATTACACAACGTGGGAAAATCGAACATTATGCGAGAATTAATAAAACAATGCCATATGGATGGGTTATTGATGAAAATGGAAATGCCATAACTGACCCAAAAATTGCATTGGATGGTTTAAACAAAGGTACAGCTGCATTAACGCCACTTGGTGGTATTGGTGAAGACCTTGGAGGGTATAAAGGTTATGGGCTAGCAACTGTTGTTGAAGTTTTATCAGCAGCACTACAAGGCGGTATGTTTTTACAACAGTTAACGGACATTGATGAAAATGGAAACAAGCGTCCATATCATTTAGGGCACTTCTTTATTGCAATTGATATAGAAGCATTTACTTCTTTAGATGCATTCAAAAAAACAGCAGGCGATATTTTGCGAGCACTACGGAATTCTACAAAAGCAAAAGGCGAAGAACGCATCTATACTGCTGGTGAAAAAGAATACCTTGCATTCTTAGAAAGAAGTAAAACGGGTGTACCACTAAATGAAGGTGTTATAAACTCACTAATTCAAGTAAGAGACAAATATCAAATCAATTTTAAATTTAGTTTTGAAGAATAGGAACGAATACTTATGAACAAAAATTATATTGGACGTTTTCCTAAGTATGACTCTATTGAACGGCAAATAGATATCATTTATCAAAATGTTCAAAAACATGCAACAAACTATGAGAAATACCAATATCTGAATAATGTTTATCAAGTAAATGCAGACTTGTTTTTTAAAGTTGTAGAAAAAAACATACTTGAATTACTTCCAATCATTTATACACCGACAATTGCTGATGTTGTTATGAATTATTCGAAGGATAATATTTTTACAAGTAACGCAGTTTTTTTAGACATTAATAAACCAAACGATATTCGACATTCATTATTTAATGGCGCAAAAAAACGCGACGTGAGAATTATGATTATCACAGATGGTGAAGGTGTTTTAGGTATCGGTGATTGGGGTGTTCATGGTGTTGCTATATCAACAGGTAAATCAAGCGTATATACGGTCGCTTCAAATTTAAATCCTAAGCATATTTTACCCATTGTTATCGACGCTGGAACAAATAATGAAAAGCTTTTAAACGATCCAAACTATGTTGGCAATCGACACAAACGTGTTGATAGCGATACATTAAGAGCCTTTGTAAAAAGGTTTGTTTGGATTGCCAACGATGTTTTCCCTAATGTACTTTTCCACTGGGAAGATTTTGGTAGAAATAATGCAGCTACAATCTTAGAAGAGTACCAAGATAAAATTTTAACATTCAACGATGATATACAAGGCACTGGCGTTATGATTGTATCTACGATGCGTGCAGCAGAAAAGGTAACTAAAGTCGACTTAAAAGATCACAAGTATGTTATTTTTGGTGGTGGTACAGCAGGTATTGGTATTGCAGAACAACTTGTAAGTGAACTTGTTATCGAAGGACTTACTTTGGAAGAAGCAAGAAGTAAGTTTTACATTGTTGACCGTTTTGGCTTAGTAACAAAAACAACAGAAGAAACAACAGCTGGTCAAAGACGTTTTGCAAGATGCGAAAAAGAGTTTTTAAATAAAAAAATGACATTAACAGATGTTGTAAGAAAAATTAAGCCAACAGTATTAATTGGAACTTCAGGTCAAGCAGGGGCATTTACTAAAGAAATTATCGAAGAAATGGCAAAACATGCTGAAAGACCAGTTATTATGCCAATTTCTAACCCAACACACATGTGTGAGGCTAAAGCAAGTGATATTATTGAATGGACAAATGGAAAAGCTTTAGTTGTTACTGGAAGTCCTTCAAAACCTGTTAATTATAACGGTATTACATATTACATTGGTCAAGCAAATAATGCGCTGTTATATCCTGGACTTGGACTTGGATTGGTCGCATCTAAAGCGCGAAAAGTAACAGATGAAATATTATCTGCTGCCGCAAATGCAATGTTAAAACTACAAGATTTAGAAAAAGAAGGTTCTGCAATATTACCACCAGTGACAAAACTTAGAGAAGCTTCAATTGAAGTTGCCAAAGCTGTGTATGCTAAAGTTAAAGAATTAGGTTTAGCAAATGAAGTGTCGGAAGATGCAGAAGAGACAATTTCTCAATATTTGTACGAAAAATAGACAAGAGGATGAATGTATAGATGAAGTATTTAATTGCCATTGACATTGATGGCACCTTAGTTCAAAGTGATGGCAAATTATCAAAAGAAAATGTAGAAACAATTCATAAAATAAATGCTTTAGGTCATAAAGTTGTACTGGCAACAGGAAGAACTGTAAGTGGCGCGCTTTCAATTCATGAAACACTGGAACTTGGCACACCGATTATTGCGAATAATGGTGCGACAGTTATACACCCGCTTGATACAAGTTTTGATCCGTATCGTAACCTTATTACTACCGATGTTATTCACAATTTATTTAGAAAAACTCAGCCATTTATCAAAAGCGCGTATTACAGTGTTGATGATGTAACATATGCTTACAACTATAACGAAGAAATTGAAATGTCTTTCAACGGTGTAAAAAGCACAAAGATTTATGAGGATGAACTAACACGTTTTAATCACGACGCAAGCGTTGTCGTATTCTTAATCGATCCAAGATATGAAAACTCATTTTTAAAAGAACTTTCTTTATTTGAAAAATTAAGCTATCGCATTTGGGAGAAAAATGAACGATTCATTTTATGCGAAGTTTATGATAAGAAAATGAGCAAGTATCAGGGTATTAAGATTGTTCAAGCATATTTAAACATGGAAAATAATCCTGTTATTGCCTTTGGTGATAACTATAACGATATTGAAATGTTATCAAGTGTAACGCTTGGTATTGCTGTAGCAAATGCACCACTTGATGTGAAAGTGAAGGCTAAAAGGGAAAGTTTATTTACAAATGATGAACATGTTATTTCTAAAGAGTTAACGAAATTATTTCTATAAAAGAAAAATATCAACTTTTGCAGTTGATATTTTTTTTATTGATTTAGTTTTTAGTTAAGAAATCAAGGAGTTTGATTGCAGCAGTTTGTGGTCCCTTATTTTCCATACCCTCAATTGCAAGTCTTGTATAAAGTTCACCAACTGGAATTTTAGCATCAAACAACGCTTGATACATGCTATCTAACAGTGGATCACATTTTTCTTGTCGTTGTTTTGGTCCGAATGGATTTGCGAAGTAACTTTCAACTAACCCTTTCTCATGGGTTGTACCTTTAGCTTTACGACGACCTAGTTTAAATACCGACAAAGCTTCTTCAGGAGATTTAAACAATTTAATACCATCTTCGGTATCTTCATAGTTATTTGCATAGAAGACATAATCAACTTTATGATTTCTCATTATAAAATCATAACTTGATACAGGTAAGATTACACGGGCATTGTGTTTGTTTGGATTTAACAAAATCGCACGGTCAATTTCATTATATGCATAGCCGGGCTCTAGGTCATCAATACGAATAAACGCACCAATTTCGGTTCCATAACTTACAATTTGGTCTTCAACTTTAGTAAGTGTACCCATGTCATCGTATATAACGCGTAACGCTTTAATATAATCACAACCAATAACGCGCAGCGCTTCAAGTGTTTCAGATTTACCAGCACCTGAATCACCAATAATCATTATATTTTTTTCACTAAAGTCACTTAACACAAGATTTACCATCGCGCCATGAATTGGAAGGCGGTTTCGATCAATCATGTAAATGTTATGAAGTGTTAATAACATTTTTTTCATATAACCAAAATAATCATTTTTATCAAGTAATGCAACCGTACCAATATAGATGTCATTCGATTCATCATAATAGTATTTACCATCAAATTCGGTTTCTTTAATACCATAAACATAAATTAAATCCGGTTTAACATTTTTGAATGCACTAAGTGGTAATGTTTTAAATAAATTGCAAATTGATACGCCGTGATGCATATAATCTTTATGGAAATATACAAAAGCAGTACATGGTCCCACTTTAACCGCATAGGCTAAAAAGTCGTCATCATTAAAATCAATTACGCTCAGTGGGTTAACGTTTGTTTCTGTAAACATACCTACACGTATATTTGATTTTGAATACACCATAAATGGTGGATTTACTAACATGTGTGATATAAACTTAATTTGCTGAAGTTTATGATACGTTGGATCTATTGACCATATATTATTTGTAAGTAAAAAGCTAGCATTAATACTTGAGGTTAATTGGCGTTGAACAGTTTTAACCGTACTTAAAATCTTTTGAGAAATATTGTTGAATAGCGAGTTAACAATATTGTTTAAATCATCTGCAGATTTTAGTAATTTTGGTGCATCTTCACTATAAGAATCATCGTATTCTTGATGGAGCAAACCATATTTTTTAAGTTTACGCCAATAGTTATATAACCCCTCAGTAAAATCATGTAAATAGTCACGATCATCTAATAATGGTTTCAATTTTGGATTTAAACCATAAACATCATTGTAACTAATTTTTTGTAAAGCACGGTAAGTTGTTAGTAACATAAATAACGTGATTTCGTTAAAACGGTGTGCTAAGTAATCATTTTTCTTTTTCAAATGATTGTAGTAAGCCTTTAATACAATTTCAAAGGATTCAGAATTAATCAGTTCCTCTTCGCTTTTACAATAACTTTTTACATTAATTAATGCATAATGGTCTTTCAATAATATTTTTTTCATATCTTTCCCCCATAAATGTCTATAAACATTAATCCTTTCATAAAGATACACGATATATAAACAAAGAAAAGAGCAAAATAAAAAAACTTACGTTTTTATACTTTACTCTTTTACTCGTTTTCGTGTATTAACTTGTACTATTATTATATCAATAAAAGGTAGATAATGTCAAGAGTTTATTGCATAAAAAATCGCTAAATAAAGCAATTATATGAAAAATAGTTAAATTGACAGAAGTTCGATAAAATGATAAAATAAATCTATATAAAATTGAGAAATCAGGTGATTTGCCATGCTAATAAACCAACACATAATTCCAGCCATAAATAATCATAAAAAATTTGAGAAATTTTTAAAATCAAAGCTTGAATATGGCGTTCTAATGAACTTTCAACTTGCTCAATTAGAGCCTTTAGTCTATGAAATGAAGCGACATAGCAAAAAGGTTTTAATTCATGCTGAACTGATTAAAGGACTTGCAAGTGATGAGTTTGGTGCAATCTACTTAATACAATCGCTGAAGGTTGATGGTATTGTATCAAGTAAGCCCAAGGTTGTTGAGGTTTGTAAAAAGCGTGGGGTTACAGCAATCTTCCGTTTCTTCTTAAAAGATGCAATGTCGCTTGAGCAAAGCATTGACTTGGCTCGAAAAACAAACCCCGATTATTTGGAGATTTTACCAGGCACAGCACTTGATGTTATTGATTTAATTCGTCCACTTGTACAACAACCATTAATCTTTGGTGGACTTATTACAAAAGAAAGTCAAATTCGAGCTTGTATTGAGCGTGGCGCAGTCGCAATTACAACAAGTGATGATTCACTTTGGGAGATATCAATTTAAATATGATTTAAATTAAAAACGCATAAAACGTTTTCAGAAAATAGTAAAGCAAAACATATTGAAAAAAAATATAAAAGGTCTATAATACTGATATGGCGTTGAATAAGAGTAGTAGACAGATGTACTAAACATAGTGAACTAGTGGTTGGTGTAAACTAGTAAAAGGCATCTATCGAACGTGCTTAGGAGCTTATAAGTCGAAGGATCTTGAGGCTTATACGTATGTCGGCGAAAACGACTAGGAGTGCTAGACATTGTCTAGAATTAAGGTGGTACCGCGTTTATTACGTCCTTAGCTTACGAGCTAAGGATTTTTTTATTTTTGGACAGAAAAAGGAGAAAAAAGAAAATGTTTAAAAAAGGTTTATTAGTTATAATGGCACTTGTTACTACATTTGTGTTAGTATCATGTGGCTCATCAAATGTTTATGAATACATTCTTGATGATTCTTACGAAGGATTTATTACTTTAGGTACATCAGCAGACTATGCACCATACGAATGGCCTATGAGCGTTGATGGCAAACAAACAATTGTCGGTATTGATATCGAAATTGCAAAAGAAGTAGCTAAAGCATTAAAGAAAAATTTAAAAGTTATTAATAAAGGTTTCGACTTCTTATTGGATGACTTACAAAACGGTAAAGTTGATTTCGTACTTGCAGGCATGACACCAAATGAAGACCGTGCAAAAGTAGTTGACTTTTCTAAAGTATACTATGAAGCAATTCAAGTTATCTTAATTAAAGAATCAAACTTAGATAAATTTACTTCAATTGAATCATTAGATGTTGCTACTGTCAAAATTGGTGCACAACTAGGTTCAATTCAACAAGAATTAGCAGAAGAATTTACAAAATCTCAAAAACAATTTATTCAAGCAGTACCAGATTTAGTATTAAGACTCAATGACGGACAAATAGACGCAGTTATCTTAGAAAAACCAGTTGCTGATGGATATTTAGCAAATACTAAAGGATTAGCTATCGCCAATATTGCTATTGGGGACCCAGATGGTGGTTCAGCAGTAGCTGTTCAAAAAGGAAATGCTGAATTATTAGCTGTTGTTAATCGTGTAATCGATGAATTAATCGAAAGTGGCAAAATGGATCAAATCGTTAACGAAATGATTCTGAAAAATGAAAACTAACAATGAATTTTAAGTTTATCTTAGATCCATATTATATTGGTATTTTCCTACAAGGGTTAGGAATGACAATATTATTGGCGGTATTGTCAGTGATTCTAGGCTCGTTACTAGGACTCATACCAGCATTTATGCGTTTATCTAAAAATAAAGTGTTAAAGTATTCAGCAACTGCGTATGTGGAAATTATTAGAGGAACCCCTTTATTAGTTCAAGTTTTACTTATTTACTCATTTGTACAAATGCCAGTTACTTTATTTATAGGCATTGATTTATCTTCATTTATTCCAGGTATGCTTGCGTTACTTATTAATTCAAGTGCTTACGTATCTGAAGTTATTCGTGGAGGTATCTTATCTGTTGACCGTGGTCAGAAGGAAGCGGCACTAAGTTTAGGGTTAAGTGATGCGCAAACAATGAAACGCATCGTCTTGCCGCAGGCAATTAAAAATATTATTCCTGCACTTGGTAACGAATTTGTAACAATGATTAAAGAAACATCTATCTTTATGTATTTAGGTATTGCAGAACTTATGTATAGTGCTGTTATAGTTAGAAGTCAAACATATTTAGTAAAAGAAGCCTATATTATTGTTGCCATCTTATATTTCGCACTAATCTTTCCAACATCTAAATTGATGGCGTATATTGAAAGGAGATTAAAAGTTAGCGATGCAAAATAAAATAATACAAGTTATTGATCTTAAAAAAGAATTCAAGGATGGAACTAAAGCATTAAATGGTTGCACTGTTAGTTTTGAAGAAGGCAAGGTAACTGTAATTATTGGGCCAAGTGGTTCAGGAAAATCAACGTTACTACGTATGCTCAATTTAATGGAAGAGCCAACATCTGGCGATATCTTAATGCAAGGCCAATCGATTTTAACAAAAGATTTCAATATCCAACAACATCGTGAACATGTTGGTATGGTTTTTCAAAACTTCAATTTATTTCCTCATTTAAGTATTATAGATAATTTAAACTTAGCTCAAATACTTGTTAAGAAAAAAACAGTGGAAGAAGCGACAGCAACTTCGCTTAAACTTCTAGAAAAAGTTGGGCTAATTGAAAAGAAAAAAAATTATCCAAATCAATTATCAGGCGGGCAAAAACAACGTATAGCTATCGCTCGTGCGCTTGCTATGGAGCCAAAAGTTATGTTGTTTGATGAGCCGACAAGCGCGCTTGACCCAGAAATGATCGGTGAAGTTTTAAATGTTATGAAAGACTTAGCAAATTCGGGTATGACAATGATTGTTGTTACACACGAAATGGGCTTTGCAAAGGCGTTTGCAGACAAAGTTATTGTTATGGATGCTGGATTAATTATTGAAGAAAATGATCCTTCAGTTCTATTTAAAAATCCTTCGAGTGAGCGTACAAAAAACTTCTTAAACAAAGTTTTATCAATTTAATATATTAAAAAAAATCACTTCGTAAATGAAGTGATTTTTTATTATTGTTTACAAGATTCACAGTACCCATAAAACGTTAAGTCGTGTTTGATAATTTGAAAGTTTAATTTTGACTCAAAGTTTTTTATTTGATCTTCTAAATGACAATCAAATTCAAGAATTTTTTTGCACTTAAGACACATCACATAATGGTGATGCTCATGGTTTTTTATAATTTGATAATACATGGTACCTTGAATATTACTTTTTGAAATAAGACCGTTATCAAATAAAACATCGAGTGTTCGATAAATAGTTGATAAGTCCATTGCATTTTTTGGTAATTCTTGATTGATGATTTCGGCACTCATCGGTTTTTTATATTGTTCAAGGAGTGAAAAAATGGCTTTACGATGTTTTGTCATTCTCATATGGATTCCCCCTTAAATACTTTTCGAATGAGTATTGATATTAGTAAAACAAACGTGTATACAACGACAATTGTTGAACCCGTTGGAATATCAATAACATACGATAGCCATATCGCTATAAACACTAAACCAATAACACTTAAAGCGCTAATAATTAATGTGCTTTTAAAACTTTTTGCATATTGTGAAGCAATTAATGCAGGGAAGATTAAATAGGCAGATATCAATAACATACCAACTGTTCTAACACCGATTACAATAAATA
>FZPS01000009.1_pt111 | contig 18948 bp, 23 predicted proteins | sample 1817821 | NCBI WGS metagenome assembly FZPS01 (sample SAMEA104158645, study PRJEB21678) | metagenome | place: Germany | collected 2015-04-21
ATGTAAAGGATGGGATAGAGGACGCCCGTCTTTTTTTTGTTTGCCAATTTTCTCTAATAAATTTTACCAATTTGGGTAATGCTCTATCTGAAGATGGTTTTAGGTGGTGGTGTGAGTGAGAATACTGGTCTTGTCTTGGGAATACCCGCCTAAGATTGTAGGCGGGCTGGCCCGCGCAGTTGCTGATTTATCCGAGGCAATGGCTGCTCGGGGCCATGATGTCTGCGTGATTTCCGGCGATTATCCTCAGGGAAGCAGCTCTGAGTTTCGGGAAGGGGTAAGGGTAGAGCGAGTGAACACAGAGCACCCACAGCCGCTGAATTTTCTTGATTCAGTTTTTTATTTTAATTACCAAGTGATCGAACGTGCTCTTAAACTGTGGTCTAGTGGTTGGCACTGGGATGTGGTGCATGCCCATGACTGGTTGGTTGGGCACGCCGCCAAAGTGCTAAAACATGGGTTTGGCTGTCCAATGATCGCCACAATCCATGCGACAGAGTGGGGGCGCAATAATGGACTGCACAATGATCTGCAGCGGCATATCAGCGATGTGGAGTGGTGGCTGACCTACGAAGCCTATGCCGTCATCTGCTGCAGCTTTTATATGTGCGGAGAGCTTCAGCGCATATTCCAAGTGCCCCAGGATAAAATAATGGTTATACCCAATGGCGTCAAGGCGGACAAATTCACCAGCACTGTGAAAGATTTGACAGCTTTTAGAAGTAAATATGCCAGTCCAGAAGAGAGAATTGTTTTTTTTATAGGGCGGCTGGTCTACGAGAAAGGGGTACAGGTGCTGTTGGACGCTGTGCCTAAGGTGCTGGCGCGGATACCTGATGCCAAGTTTATTGTTGCTGGTGCAGGACCAAATGAAAAAGAACTCCGGCACAGGGCGGCAGCGATGGGTGCAGCTGACAGAGTTATTTTTGTCGGATTTGTAGATGATCAGATTAGAAACAGCTTTTACCGCATAGCGAATGCAGCGGTTTTTCCCAGTTTATATGAGCCTTTCGGAATTGTGGCTTTGGAAGCTATGGCAGCTGGTACACCGGTGGTGGTAAGCGATATTGGAGGTTTTGCCGAAATCGTACAGCACGGAAAAAATGGTTTAACCACCTACGTGGGCAACAGCCAGTCTTTGGCAGATAATATTGTGGCTATCCTGGACGCTCCTGCCTTAGCCAAGAAGCTGCGGGATCAGGCCTATGAAGATGTTACCACCAAGTATCAGTGGAGTAGAATTGCTGAGCAGACAGAGGAGGTGTTTAACCAAGTCATCAGCCGCAGCGCGTTGGAGGATGGGCGGGATTTCAACTCCAGGATGGCTAACTTGCCTCGCTATGATCGCTATCAGCAGACAGGCGATTATCTGGACCTTATCATAGCTAAGTCAGCGCAGAGAAGACTGAGGAGGGACAAAGAATGAAAGCGGTTATTATGGCCGGGGGCGAGGGTACACGGCTGCGCCCGCTGACATGCACCATGCCCAAGCCGATGGTTCCTGTCGTCAATAAACCGATGATGGAACATATTCTTGATCTGCTGAAGAAGCACGATTTTCATGAGATCGCCAGCACCTTATGGTACATGCCGGAGGTAATTCAAGATTATTTTGGGGATGGCAGCAATTATAATGTTTCTATCGAATATTTCATTGAACCCAAACAATTGGGGACAGCCGGGAGTGTTAAGAATGCGGAGAGCTTCCTTGATGAAACCTTCATTGTTGTCAGCGGTGACTGCCTGACAGATATCAATCTCCAATTCGCTGTTGATTTTCACCGTCGAAAAGGCGCCTTAGTAACCATAGTATTGACTGAGGTACCCAATCCTCTCAGCTACGGGGTAGTTATTACTGATGAGAAGGGCAGGATCGTTCGGTTTGTAGAAAAACCCTCCTGGAGTGAGGTTTTCAGCGACACAGTTAATACCGGAATCTATATTATAGAACCGGAAGCGCTTACCCAAATTCCTAAGAATGAAAAATTTGATTTCAGCCAGGACTTATTTCCTAAATTGCTTGAGCAAGGGGCTCCGCTGTATGGCTATACAGCGGATGGCTACTGGTCCGATGTGGGCGGCTTAGAAGCCTACCGCCAAGCTCAGTATGACTGCTTGTCAGGTCAGGTTAAGATTGAACTGCCGGAAGCGCAAAGCAGCAGTATTTGGATCGATATTGATGCTGATATTGCCGATGATGTCCAGATTACCGGACCTGTTTACATCGGAAAGGATGCAAAAATAACGTCGGGCTGTTGCATCGGCCCGTACACTGTGATCAGCAGCTGCTGTCAGCTTGATCCCGGTGCGGATATTAAACGAAGTGTGCTGTGGCCGCATGTAAAGGTGGGCGCAGACTCCCAGCTGCGAGGTGCAGTTTTAGCAAGTAATGCATGTGTTGGAGCAAAGACGCAAGTCTACGAAGGGTCGATAGTGGGAGAGAAATCGATCATAGGCTCAAGAACGATAATTGAACCAAATGTTAAAATCTGGCCCCACAAACAAATTGCCGCTGGTTCTCGTCTGAGCGACAGTGTGGTTTGGGGCAGTCACAGCGAATCAACTCTATTTACCAAAGATGGCATCAAAGGGGATATCCGCACATCCTTGACTCCAGAGAAGATTGTGCGGTTCGGATTGGCTTATGGAGCCTTTGTCGGTAGAGGTGGAGCAGTACTTGTCGGCAGCGATGGCAGTGAGCTTGGACGGGTTGCAAAACGAGCCCTTATTTCCGGCTTGCTGGCTGCCGGAATTAATGTCTATGATACCGGCAGCGTTCACGGTATTCTTGCGCGCTTCGGTGTCAGCTATATCAAAGTGGATGGCGGTCTCCACTGCCGGACATTGGTCGAACAGGAAAACTCAGTAAACATTATCTGCTGGGACCAGCATGGATACTGGCTGTCTAAGGATGAGCAGCGCAGAATTGAGAATCTTTTCTTGCGTGAGGATTTCCCACGCGTCGGCGCTGCCGAAATTGGAGCTTTGGCGTATGTCCCCAAATTGGCCGAGCAGTATATTGCGAGTGCAGCAAAACTATACGCCCCTTATCTACAGGGTTTTCGATTAAAGATCTCTGGGGATGAGCAGGAACTGGCAGATCTGGCTGGGCAGTTTTTAACCAGGGCAGGATGCAGCATAGTTCGCGATGACCCAGAGCTTATAATTCGGATAGCAGATCAGCAGTGGGAAATAGCTGATCCCAGCGGCAGCGCATTAACAGATGATCAGTGGTGGGAGCTGTTTATCTATAACCAAAAGCTTAAAAGTCAAGACCGGGTTGCTGTGCCAGTTCATGTTTCCAACCATGTGGCGAAAACAGCCAAACAGCAGAATATGGAAGTTGTCTGGACTAAAACTGACCCGAGAGTGTGGATGGAAATTGCTTCAGAGCTTGGCAATGTTCGGGTAGACCCTGAAAGCGAAATAGAGTATTTTCCTTTTATTGATCCGCTAGTCAGCATCGGTGAAGCTTTAAGTTACTTAAGACAAACTGGTACAACCCTTGATGAGATTCGTTTTGAAAGTACCCAAAACCGTGCTTATAAAACGGTCTACTGCCCATGGGAGAGTAAAGGCAGAGTTATGCGGAGCATGATTTCGGCGGCCGATCTTGAAACGGCTGAGTTTTTGGATGGTATTCGATATTACCTTGACAGCGGCTGGGCGCTGGTGGTACCAGACGGTGATGAACCCCTATTTCATGTTTTTTGTGAAGCTCAAACCAGCGAAGAGGCGGACGCCCTAGCCCAGGTCTATGCTGACCAGATTGAAAACTTTCTTTTAGGAGGGGAAGCATAATTGAGCATATTACAACCATCCGGATTTACGCCTCCTATACCTGATGCATATGGAACACCTTATTTGGTGTGCTTGGTTAAGAATGTACATTGGGTCTACGTCTTCTGGGAACTTACTGATGACCTTCTGAACAAGGCTCGACAGGATTTAGGGGAGGATCCTTCTGCGCGCATAGTCCTCAGAGTTTGGATGGGAGAAGCATTTGAACGGCAGGTTGTCTGCGATCTGCCTCTTGAAGCGAATCTGGGAGCGCAGTATGTCCATCTGCCGCAACCGGGCAGTGCTTATCAGATGGAAATCCTGCTGGTGGGCTCTCAGGGATCGGTTTCGCTTCTAGCTTCCAATTTTGTAGTTACACCCTTTGGCGGAGTATGCGCTGTCGAGGATGAAAACTGGGCAAGCATTGAGGACTTGTACACCCAGTACGCATTTAAAGCGGCGGGAGAGCAGTTAAGCTCGCCCCAGCTTTGGCATATTTCCAGTCAGATGTACAAGCCGCCTCAACCCGCTGACGAACTAGAGTTAATCGTTGATACAGAACTGGTTATTTATGGAAAAACAGCGCCCGATGCGGTGGTCTTTATTCAGGGTGAGGCTGTGCCTACCAATCCTGACGGATCGTTTACCGTAAGATACGCGTTGCCTGAAGGCTGCACAATCTTTCCTATCAAGGCAGTCAGCAGAGATGGTAAGCAAAAACAAACAATCGTGCCGCTGATAACGAAGGAAACATATTAAAAGGGGAATTACACGAATGAAGCAGGCAAAAGGAATTCTTGCGATCATACTCCACGCCCATCTGCCGTTTGTCCGGCATCCGGAGAGAGAAAAGACCCTCGAGGAATTATGGCTGTTTGAAGCGATCACAGAAACATACCTACCGCTTTTGTCCATGTTTGAACGGCTGGTTGGGGAGCAGGTGCCTTTTAAGCTGACTATGTCGATTACTCCTACGCTAGGTTCAATGCTCCGGGATCCGCTTTTAATCGAGCGCTACATCAAGCATCTCAATAGTTTAATCGAACTGAGCGAAAAAGAACTGGAGCGAACCCGCTTTCAGTCTCAGTTTTATCCTCTGGCTCAGATGTACCATGAATTGTTTCAAACCAGCCGCAGACTGTTTGAGGAGCAGTATCGATGTGATTTGGTCGCTGCTTTTGCTGAGTTTCAGGAACTGGGTGTGCTGGAGATTATTGCATCCGGGGCTACTCATGGCTTTTTACCGCTGATGGATCAAGAGCAGGCAGTCGAGGCGCAGATTAGGCTTGGCGTTGATTGGTACCGCCAGCAGTTTCACCGCGATCCGGAAGGTATGTGGCTGCCGGAGTGCGGTTATGCACCTGGAATGGATCGATATCTCCATAAACATGGAATCAAATATGTCATTTTAGATACCCACGGTGTGCTCCACAGTAAGCCGCGTCCGCGTTATGCCGTATTTGCGCCAGTCGTGACCGAATCGGGAGTGGCTTTTTTTGGCCGGGATGTGGAAAGTTCCAAGCAGGTGTGGAGTTCCACGGAAGGGTATCCCGGGGATTACCATTACCGGGAGTTTTATCGCGATATCGGATTTGATTTAGACTATGATTATATCCGACCGTATTTGTACAGCGATCATCGCGGCCATACCGGGATTAAATATTATAAAATTACCGGCCCCACCGATCATAAGCAGCCCTATTGTCCTAAGGCTGCCCGGGAAAAAGCAGCCGAGCATGCTGGGAACTTTATGTTTAACCGCGAAAAACAGGTTGAGTATCTCTGTCAGCATATGGAGCGCGAGCCAATTATCACTGCGCCGTACGATGCTGAGCTGTTCGGCCATTGGTGGTTCGAAGGTCCTCAGTGGCTTGAGTTTCTGATCAAAAAAATCGCCTTCGATCAGACAACAATTAAATTAGGCACTCCTGGGGAATACTTAAAGCGATACCCTGTTAATCAGGTGGTCCAACCTTCGATGTCAAGCTGGGGATTTAATGGCTACAATGAGGTTTGGCTCGATAATACCAATGATTGGATTTACCGCCATCTTTCTTTGATGGCTAAAGCTATGATTGAACTGGCGAACTGTGAGAGTGATAACTCCCTGATTATCCGGGGCCTGAATCAAGCCGCCAGGGAGCTGCTGCTGGCTCAGAGCAGCGACTGGGCATTTATCATGAATGCAGGAACAATGACTGAATACGCGGTCAAAAGAACCCGCGAGCATATTTGTCAGTTTTGGGAGCTGGAGAAGCAGATTCGCTCCGGCAGAGTAGACTCGGATTATCTTTCCAAATTAGAAGCCAAAAATAATATTTTCCCCAATCTGGATTACCGCATTTATCGACAAGGAACTGCAGTAAAACTACCAGCACAGATTATGTAAAAGGAGTGAAAGTGATGGGGACCTTAATTCACCGCAAGCCTAGGGTTGCATATTTCTGCATGGAATTTGGCTTGGATGAAACTTTTCCTATATATTCCGGTGGACTGGGTATTTTGGCGGGAGATTTATTGAAGTCTGCCAAAGACTTGGGTCTGCCCATGGTGGGTGTGGGAATCTTATGGGACGAAGGGTATACAGATCAGTTTATCGATAAAGACAACAATCCCTATGACTGTGCCCAAGAGTATTCGCGTGAACACTTGGAAGATACCGGTGTGACTGTGAAGATCCTGGTGCGGGGCGAAGAGGTTGTCTGCAAAGTATGGAAGACCGAAAAATTTGGCAATGTTCCTTTGTTTTTACTGGACGCTAATACCCCGGACAGCAGCCATGGATGGATGACCCGCCAGCTTTACTATGGCGACGGTCAGGATCGGGTAGCGGCAGAGATGATCCTCGGAATTGGCGGAGTAAGAGCGCTGAGGGCGCTGGATATAGATATTGATATTTATCACTTGAATGAAGGACACGCTGCATTTAGCGGTTTTGAGCTCATCCGCGAAAATATAGAGCGGGGAATGAGTTTTGAAGATGCCTGGGAAGCGGCGCGGCAGCAGATTGTGTTTACCACTCACACTCCGGTTATGGCAGGAAATGAGGAGCATTCCCATCAGCTGCTGCAGTTTATGGGAGCCTATAACGGCTTAAACTACGATCAGGCTGCTCAGCTTGGCGGAGACCCTTTTAATATGACTGTGGCAGGTCTGCGCTTAAGCTATATTGCCAATGGCGTATCTCAGCTTCACGGCATGACAGCGCGTTCTATGTGGAGGGGCAACATGGGTGCTTCGCCCATTATTGCAGTAACTAACGGAGTACATCAAAGAAGCTGGCAGCATCCGCAGATCTGGCAGATATTTCAGACCCAGGGCAATGTGTGGCGTCCGCATATGACAGCCAAGCGGCAGCTGATCAAGTTCATTGAAGATAAAACCGGGATCCGGTTAGAACAGGATAACTTGATTATCGGGTTCGCCCGCAGATTTGCTGCGTATAAGCGGAGTGGGTTGATTTTCCATAATCCTGAAATAATTGAACCTCTGCTGAAGGAGCGCATAGTCCAGCTGGTATTTGCCGGGAAAGCCCATCCCCTGGATGATGTGGGGAAGCAGGTGATCAGAAATCTGATGCACTACGTGAAGCGCTTCCCCGAGAGTGTAGTTTTCCTCGAAAACTATAATATGGCTGTAGGACGACTGCTGACCTCCGGTTGTGATGTCTGGTTAAACAATCCTCAGCGTCCTTTGGAAGCTTCCGGAACTTCAGGAATGAAGGCGGCCTTAAATGGTGTGCTGAATCTGAGCACTCTTGATGGCTGGTGGCCGGAAGGATGCGTCCACGGCGAAAATGGCTGGCAGATCAGTGGGGGCTACGAGGGACCGGAGCAGACTCAGGTTGATGCCGCCAATCTATACGATGTGCTGCTAAATGAGGTTATTCCAACCTATTATGAGAACCGCAAGCGGTGGGTTGAGATGATGAATAACAGTATTGCTATGGCGGTGAACCGGTTTACTACTGACCGAACACTGACCGAGTATTATAATCTCTTGTACCAGCCGGCGGTGAGTTTACGAGACATAAAGCGGCAGATAATGAGTGTAGAAGCGATTCAGTCAGTTGAGTCCCACGATTCGCTTCAAACTGTAAATGTATAGGACTCCAAGGCATCTGGCGACAGGTGCCTTTTAAAATAAAAGGAATTTACCCACCTGCGTAGAAACCCCCCTACAGGTGATGCTGCATGAATAAATTAGAATTCTATCAAGAGCTGAATCGAAGTTTAACCGCATTGATCGCAGGTGAACCGGACGCCATTGCTAATTTGGCAAATGCCAGTGCACTTGTGTATGAGAGGTTAGCAAAAATCAACTGGGCTGGTTTTTATTTGATGAAAGGCGGAGAATTGGTGCTGGGTCCATTTCAAGGTAAACCAGCCTGCATCCGGATTGCCCTGGGGACAGGCGTGTGTGGAACCGCGGCTGCTCAAAAGCAGACAATCCTGGTTCCGGACGTCCATCAATTCCCGGGACATATCGTCTGTGATCCCGCTTCCCAATCGGAAATCGTCGTTCCGATTATCTCTGGGGGCAGGGTAAGGGGAGTTTTGGACATCGACAGCCCAATAATAAACCGCTTCGATCAGTTGGATCAAAGCGGTCTTGAGCAGTTTGTGAAAATATTGGAATCCGAAATCGCTTGGCCGGATATCACAGATTAATCGCTGGTTTAGTAAAAAGAGTCACTGCGAATAATGGACAGACCTAGATCGAAGACCTTGGCAAAGGCTTTATCTTTGCGTCTGGCATCGTTAATTTCCAGTTCGGCAGAGGACTTCGCTCTGACCTTAATCAGGCATTTATCATCCAGGATTTCCGCGCTGATTCTGGTCACTGTACCGGTTTGACTCCGGTCAAGGGAATGGGCAATCTGGAGGAATAGGGCCAGCTTTTTGATTAAATCAAGGTCTTCCGGAGTGAGAGGACCGTTGGTGATATAATCCTCGATGTTTGCCAAGAACAGGTCGTCGTGGGATGCGGCAACATAAGCGGCGATCACTCTTTCTCGATGGGTTAATCCATGAACCGGTGCGTTCAAAAGCATGTAAAGGGTATGTTTGTCCCGCCCTTCCACATCGATTACACTGCCGATTTCATGAAGCAGGCTGCTGATCAGCAGTAATCTGCGTTCAAATCCGTTTAACTTATGGAGCGGATAGAGCTGATCGAATAGTGTTACAGCTAAGTTTGAGACTCTGCGCAGGTGTGTTTCTTCCAGCTTGTAATAGGTGATCAAATTGTCGATATGATGGGTGATAACGCTTAGGACGATTGGGTCCTTCGTATACCGATGGAGGTACTCGTACAGCAGTCCATCCCGAATGCTGGTTGTACTGATAATGATATCTTGACGGCCGCTCACTTCCATTAAGCATTTAATGGCGGCAACACCGGCAACAATGATATCAGCCCGCGCTCGTTCTAATCCGGGGACAGTTAACCGTTCTTCCAGCGTCATTTGGGATAGGCGCTGATAGCATGTTACCACATCGTTATAATTTAGCTCATAAGCATCGGTTATATCTGGAACATAGTTTTTAGATTTGCGCACAACCCGAGCTAGCGAGCGAAAAGTACCACCCACACCAATGATGGGATGGCTGCCCTGGACCCAAGGTAGAGCTTTAAACGCATTGGTTAGATCGCTTTCCATCCGCTGCAGGTCTTCAGGATCCGGCTTATCGATCGTATTGTATTTCCTGGCTAAGCTCACTGAACCGAACGGCAGTTTAGAGCTGTTTTCCTTCATGCGGTCCATAAAGGAGACCAGCTTTAAGGAACCTCCGCCAAGATCTGCCATCAATCCGGAAGTTTGGGGCATGGTATTAACAGTGCCGAGGTAGCCGTAATAAGCTTCCTCTTCTCCGGATAAAACCTTGAAGTCAAGATTGGTCTCTTTTTTGATGCGGTCGATAAAGATGCGGCGGTTAGCAGCCTGTCGAGCGGCAGCTGTGGCCACCGTAATAATGTGGTCAACGCGCCGCGCTTTGCAGAGACGGATAAATAATTGGATCGTTTCGATTGCATAATGCATTGCTTTTTCTGACAGAATACCATTCTCGTCTATATCTGCAATTAGTCGAACTGTCTCTTTCAGATTCTCTCGCTGGTAATAAGCGCCGTGATCATCGACCTCAACAATTACCAGCCGGACTGAGTTCGAACCCAAGTCAATAATACCGATGCGTTCCATACGAATAACTCCTTTGAGTTTATTAAAGATATGTTAACCATATTTTAACAAAATGGCGGCAAAATAGCAACATTATTTCTATTAATAGTATTATACTTGTTGGTTTATGCGCCTGCAAGCAGAAAGCAGTATTAAGACTATTTATTGACATTGGAGAATGCGAGGGGTATAATTTAGTAAAGAAGTAATAATTGTCTGTATTCAAGACAGGGGGAGGAGGTTATTTGATGGAAGTAACCAAAAAGGCTGAATACGCCATCAGTGCCCTCCTTGAGTTAGCGATGAATCCCGGTCAGTTTATTTCTTCAAAAGAAATTGCTTTCCGCCAGAATATCCCCGCCAATTTTTTGCCTCAGATCATAGCCATGTTAGGCAGCAAAGGCTGGGTTGAAGGTGTGCGCGGTCCTGGTGGAGGTGTCCGGTTAATTGGTGATCCTCACAAAATTAGTGTGCTGGAAATTGTTGAAGTCATCGAAGGTCCGATTGCGATTACACGCTGCTTGTCTTCAGAAGCTGAATGCATTAATGAAGCATTATGCCCACTGCATCCAGTTTGGAAACAGGCTCAGGAAGCTATGCTTGGAGTATTATCCAACACCACATTAACTGATCTGATTGAGATCAGAAAACAGCAGGAAAGCCAAGAAAATCGCATTAATCAATAGGAGGCACAGACATGGCAGGAAGGAACAAGTTTGCCAGATTAACTGTTCTAGTTTTGCTGCTGACCAGCTTCTGGTCGACAGCAGCTGCAGCGATGCAGATTGGATTTGTTGATTATGAATTCCTTTTTTCTGCTCATCCCGAGTATCCTCTGAAAAATCAAGAGTATCAGCAGGCAGTGCTGGAATACAACAGTGAGTTTGAACAAAAAATGGAGCAGGCGGCTGATGAAAATGAAATCAGCGAATTATACGCATACTATAGTTCTCTAGTCGCTCAATTTGAGGAGGATTTACGCATTTATATCCTTAATTCTCTTAATCAGCACATTGCCAAAGTAGCACAGGAGCAACAGATTGATGTTGTTTTGGTCAATACCATGGTAATTTATGGCGGGGTTGATCTGACTAAATCCGTTGTTGAAGAAATGTATCGGGCGTACGGTATTTCTGTTCCATCTTACATTCGCCAGCATTTTGAATAAGAGGGACAGGTTGATACAAAAAAAGAGGAGGTTGAAGAAGCATGGAAAAGTGGGAATGCACAGTATGTGGTTATGTCTATGATCCAGAAGAGGGCGATTCAACTCAAGGTGTTGAACCGGGTGTAGCTTTTGAAGATCTGCCGGAAGATTGGGTATGCCCAGAGTGCGGTGTAGGGAAAGATATGTTTGAGAAGCTCAGCTAAGATTTAAAGGAGGAATTTCTACATAATGGCTAATCCAAGTGTTGATCATGATCTCTGCATCGGCTGCGGCCTGTGCGCAGAGATTTGTCCGGACGTTTTTGAAATGAACGATGACAATTTAGCCGTTGTTAAGGAAGGAGCCGACTGCGCTGCAGCTGGATGCTGTGAAGAAGCAGCCGATTCCTGCCCAACTGATGCAATTTCTCTGTAGTTTTCGGCCCCGCTAGGGGCTTTTTTATTGGCATAATAGGTCTCAATTGGTAGAAGAGCCAGCAGATTACCTGCTTATATTCGGTGCATACCGGGTACATTAAGATTGCACCGGAACTTAAGGAGGTGAACTTGCATGGCATTAGGTTCAAGTACTTCAAACAAAGTTGTGATACCGCAAGCAATCCAAGCCATGAATCAGTTTAAGTATGAAGTAGCAACTGAATTAGGCATTAATCCGGAGTACAAATCGGGTTATTGGGGCAATATCTCTTCACGGGAATGCGGTGCAGTGGGAGGACATATGGTAAGACGCATGATCGCTGCGGCTCAACAGTCGCTCGCCGGTCAGGGTGGTCAGCCAAACTTCCGCGGTGGTTTTCCGCAGGAGCCAAATCAAAGCTAACAATTAAATAAGAATGGGCAGCCCAGGAGGGCTGCCTTGCTTTTTTTGCGGGATATTACCAGGTTAAACGCTTTGAAATGCGGTTATATTATTACCGGAGACCGAAGGAGGTGACATAATGGCACGAGGCAGCAAGAGCAGAAACCGCAAGGTGGTTCCTGAAGCTGCTCAGGCAATGGAAAAGTTTAAATACGAAGTAGCAAGCGAATTGGGGATCAATCCTGAGTACCAATCAGGATACTGGGGAAACATTTCTTCCCGTGAGTGCGGTGCTGTGGGTGGACATATGGTTCGCCGGATGATCGCTGCTGCTGAGCAGTCACTTATCAATCAGCAGGGTGGATTCGGTTTGGAGCCAGATGCTCAACCAAGAGGACCTCAGGGCCCTTCGGCTCAATAATAAACGATAATTATGGAAATAAATTACAAGCTCCAGCAAATTACTTGTTGGAGCTTGACTTTTTTGCTATACTTTTTGTATAATCATATAGTGTGAGGTTTCCAATGCATGAAATTTATATGAAAGAAGCAATAATTGAGGCGAAAAAAGCACTTGAGCTTCGCGAAGTTCCTGTCGGAGCGGTGGTTGTGCTTGGCGACCAGATTATTGGACGCGGATTTAATCAGCGGGAGACCCTGGGTGACCCTACGGCTCACGCTGAAATGATTGCTATCCGGGCTGCCGCTGAGTTTTTAGGCAGCTGGAGATTGACAAATACGAGGTTGTATGTTACATTAGAGCCCTGCCCGATGTGTGCGGGGGCGATAGTTAACGCCCGAATCGATTCGCTGATATACGGTGCTGTCGATCCGAAATCAGGCGCTGTTTCTTCACTGATGAACTTGGTTCAAGATGAGCGTTTAAACCATCGGGTTGAGGTGACTGCCGGTATTTGTCGGGAAACCTGCAGTCAAATGCTGAAAGATTTTTTTGCGGGACTTCGGAAACGGAATAAATAGATAAGGAGAGGTGACAGAGCGGCCGAATGTGGCGGTCTCGAAAACCGTTGGATGCCTTTGGTGTCCCGTGGGTTCAAATCCCACCCTCTCCGCCAGAAAAAATTGTTAATAATATACATGGAGAGATGCTGGAGTTGGCTGAACAGGCACGACTGGAAATCGTGTAGAGGTGATAAGCCTCTCGAGGGTTCGAATCCCTCTCTCTCCGCCATTTAAAATAGGCAGCAGACTAATGGGTCTGCTGTTTTTTGCTTTATCGGGACCGATTCTGGTTAAACTAGTAGGGATAGAATTTCTGGGAGGTGAATAAGTGACTGTAAAAAACAGATTGGAAAAAACAATTGCAGATGCTCAAAGCCTCAGCAGCCAGTTAAAAATGCACGCGTTGGAAACGGATCAACCTGCCGTCAGTGACATGTTTGAATCCATGTCACAGGCGGTTGATGAAATGATTCCACGCCTAAAAGGACGCCTAGGTCATGTCAAAGATGAGGAGCCGCAGTACCGCTGAAGGGTTATTTTAGCAGTTCGCTCACCTTGACATGAGTGCTCGGATCGGATAAAATGTAGGTGTCGTGCTAGACGGGGAGGTAGCGGTGCCCTGTACCCGCAAACCGCTATAGCGGGGTCGAATTCCTATCTGAGGATTGGTCTTGTAGGGTCTGGTCTAGTTAAGTGGTGTTGACGATTGGGTCTTGCGCAATAAGACTTTACGAACCCCGTCAGGTCCGGAAGGAAGCAGCGGTAAGTAAATCCTCTTATGTGCCGCAAGGCAGCCTGGTCCGAGCTAACTGACTGGGTGCCGCCTGGAAGATCCTTTCGAGGATAGGTGCACGACCTTTTTATTTTGCGGAAATTCCTCCTGGGGGTATCCAAATGGCTTATCTGTCGCTGTACAGACGGTGGCGCTCGCAGAGCTTCGATGAGGTTGTCGGACAAGCGCATATTGTGCGAACTTTAAAGAACAGCTTGAATACAGGTAGAATCAGCCATGCCTATCTATTTTCCGGTCCGAGGGGAACAGGAAAAACAACGCTGGCCCGTTTGTTTGCTAAAGGACTGAACTGCGTTGAAGGGCCAACGGCTGATTTTTGTGGTAAATGTCCACAGTGTGTTGGTATTACCCAGGGAAATTCTCTTGATGTAATTGAAATAGACGGAGCATCTAACCGCGGTATTGAAGAAATTCGCAAGCTGCGGGAGCAGGTGCAGTACGCGCCGGTAGACGGTCTTTATAAGGTTTATATCATTGACGAAGTACATATGCTGACCACCGATGCATTTAACGCGCTTTTGAAGACATTGGAAGAACCACCGGAACGAGTGGTTTTTATTCTTGCTACGACTGATCCTCAGAAAGTTCCAACAACTATTCTCTCCCGCTGTCAGCGTTACGATTTCAAGCGCTTTCCGGCCGAAGACATCAAAAATCATCTGCAGTTTGTTTTAAGTAAAGAAGGCGTTGTGCCAGATCCGGATGCTTTGGAGATTATCGCAGAACACGCTGATGGCGGAATGCGCGATGCCTTGAGCATTGTTGACCAATGTTTGGCATATTCCGACCATTTAAGCGTAGAAGTGGTCAGTACTGTTTTGGGTGTTGCGACAAGGGAGCGGATTATCAGCTTTTTGCAGGGATTGAATCAACGTGATGGCGCAGAGCTTTTTCAGCAGATTCAAGACTTGTACTTAGATGGTAAGAGTCTGAGTCAATTTGTCAGGGATATTCTGGCATATTTAAGAAAAGCTATTGTAAATAAAACCGTTTTACCAGACATAGGCATAGAATGGAACAGCGATCAAATTTTAAAAGTTATGGCTGTTTTTTCTGAATGTGAGCGGGATATGCGCTATGTGCGGGATAACAATGTTCCGTTAGAGCTAGCTGTTCTCCGCTTGATTCAGCCGGAATCGCTGGTTGAAAAACTGCAGGAACGGGTTGATGTTTTAGAGAAAAAGCTTCAAGAGCTGGAGCGCACCGGGATCAGAACCGCTGATGCTGCGCGCCAGCCAAAAGAGGAATCTCAGCAAATTGTGTTAAATCCGGTGAGTGATGATCCGGACAAATTAAAGACTATTCAAGCTAACTGGCAGGAGTTTCTCAATCTTCTCCGCAACGAACGCTTGATCCAACCAGAAGCTTTTCTGCGGGAAGGTTATCCCGTTGGAATTGAGGGCAATCAAGTTGTTATAGGCTTCCCGCAGGGCAGAGGGTTTCACAAAGCCAGCATCGAACAGGATAAACATCGAGAACCTGCCGAGCGGGCATTGTCAAAAATGTTTGGCTGTCCTCTTACGATCAGATGCATTATGAGTGATGTTAAAGAGCAGCCGCAGCCGGATAATGCCCCGGATAACCAGGAGCAGACGATTGAGCAGCCAAAAGCAGAACACAACGACGCAGTGAACGCAGCCCTGGAAATTTTTGGCGGCAAGATAATTAAGATCAAGGAAGATTAGAAAGGTGGAGTATGAGTATGAACATGCAGAAGATGCTCAAGCAGGTTCAAAAAATGCAGGCTGATATGGCCAAAACTCAGGAGGAACTAAAAACTAAAACAGTGGATGCTACTGCCGGTGGCGGGGTTATTACCGTTACTGCCAACGGAGTTCAAGAGATTGTTGCTATTAAAATTGCCCCAGACGCGGTCGATCCCGATGACGTGGAAATGCTGGAAGATTTAGTAGTAGCTGCTGTTAACGAAGCTTTAAGAAAAGCTCAGGATCTGGCAGCGCAGGAGATGCAGAAGGTCACTGGTGGACTTAATATTCCAGGAATGCCCTCAGGATTATTCTAATGGCAAGATATGCAAAACCTTTGTCCAGATTAATCGATGAGCTGCGGAAACTGCCCGGTGTTGGGCCGAAAACTGCTCAAAGGTTAGCATTTCATTTGATAGAGGAATCAGAAGAAAATGTCCGCAGCTTGGCTTCAGCGATAATTGACGCCAAAGAAAAGATTCACTATTGTTCCCAGTGTTATAATCTTACTGATACTGATCCTTGTGCCATCTGCAGTGATCCAGCCCGCGATCAAGGCTCGATTTGTGTGGTAGAAGGTGCCAGGGATATTGTTGCGCTGGAAAAGACCCAAAGTTTTAAAGGCTTGTATCATGTCCTCCATGGTGCTATAGCACCACTGGAAGGGATTGGTCCGGGCGAGCTGCGGATCAAGGAGCTGCTTGAGCGGCTGAAAGGACCTGTTAAGGAAGTAATCTTGGCAACAGATCCTGATGTTGAAGGTGAGGCAACTGCTATGTATTTGGCCCGCCTGATTAAGCCTTTAGATATTAAAGTTACCCGAATTGCTCACGGAATGCCGGTTGGCGGAGACTTGGAGTACGTCGATGAAGTAACGCTTACAAAAGCCCTTGAAGGCAGGCGGGAGCTGTAATATTGCTGAGCAGAAGCATGGTTTATTAGGGAACAGCCCTGTAGACCATGTTTTTTTATAGAAGGATGAGTGATTATTATGGGAATTATTTCCATCGAAAACTTAACGAAAGTGTATGGCGATGTTCCGGCTGTTAACGACATCTCCTTCAGTGTAGATCAAGGTGAAGTCTTTGGATTTTTAGGTCCTAATGGAGCAGGAAAAACATCTACTATCAACATGATGATTGGTCTGTCCAGGCCTTCTGGTGGAAAAATTTTGATTGATGGATTGGATGCGGTAAAGAAGATCAAGGCTGTGCAGAAGATTATTGGCGTTGTGCCTGATGAAAATAACTTATACGATGAAATGAGCGGCTTTGATAATCTCTGCTTTTGCGGTTCACTCTACGGAATGCGCAGGGCAGAGAGAGAAAGGCGAGCAGCTGAGCTGCTTGAACTCTTTAACTTAACGGAAGCAGCTGACCGCCCGTTCAAAGCTTATTCAAAAGGAATGAAACGCAAACTAACCATTGCCGCCGGAATAATTCACAGACCGAAGATTCTATTTTTGGACGAGCCGACAACTGGTGTAGATGTTGAAAGTGCACGACAAATCAGAGAATTGATCTTAGATCTTAAGCAGCAGGGCACAACCATTTTTATTACCACCCATTATCTTGAAGAGGCGGAGCGAATTTGTGACCGAATTGCTTTTATAGTAAGAGGAAAAATTGTCAGGATCGGTGCTGTAGGTGAGTTAATGGAGGAGTTAAGGCGGGAGTATAAAGTTCGGCTGCAGACAAATGGCTTAATTGGCAATCTAAAGCCAGAACTTGAAAATAGTGTTCCAAACTGCAGGGTGGAGATTGTTGATGATAAGTCCTGCTTGATCGTTTCCAATGAGCGGATTGACCTGTGCCCAGTTCTCCAGTTGTTTGCCTTTCGAGACATTACTGTCTATGAAGCAGAGGTGGTTAAACCAACTCTAGAAGAAGTGTTTGTTAAGATAACAAATGCTGCTGGTAAAGAATTTGCAGATGGGAAGGTGAGCCAATAATGCACACTGTAATCGCCTTCTGGAATATCTTGAAAAAGGATATTGAAACTTACTATTTAAAGCCGCCAAATATCAGCTGGGGGATAGTTTTCCCTCTATCCTGGACGCTGATGCAGTTGATTCGCTCGGGAGGCGGCACCGGAGTTGAAGAACTGCTTCCAGGTTTAATGGCCATGAGTGTTTTATTTGGAACAACTTCGATGCTGGCTGTCACGATTACCTTTGAAAGAAAAGGGCGTTCGTTTGATCGCCTGCTGATTGCACCACTCGGTGTTGGTGTGCTCATCTTTGCCAAAATTTTGGGAGCAGTCTTATTTGGAATGTTCAATGCCATTGTGCCAGTCATCTTGGCTGCTTTTTTCATAAATCTAAGTGGTGTAAATTGGACAGCTGCCGTGATTGGCGTTGTGCTGATTGCCGTGACATCAGCACTGCTGGGCTTGGTGATCGCTGTATCGGCAAGGGAAGTGTTTGAGGCCCAAACGTTTTCGAATTTCTTTCGCTTTCCAATGCTGTTTCTGTGCGGTCTGTTTATTCCTATTAAGCAGCTGCCTGCTCTGTTGAGACCGATCTCCTTTTGTCTGCCTTTGACCTACGGAGCCGATCTGCTGCACGGGGCAGTTGTAGGTGGTTCAATGTTTAATGTATCGTTCAACGTTTTAGTTATGCTGGCTTTTGCCGCACTGTTGTTTTATCTAGCGCGGAGAAATATCAGCCAAAAGTGGATCCTGTGATTATTCCATAGATTGTATAAAATCCTCACATAATAACCATACTAACACAGCATATGTATAGTAGTGGGGTGAGGATTATGGCGGAACCGAGAAGTTCGCTGCTGCATCGGTTTGCATCGTGGCTTTTAGCAGATCCCGATGCAGGGGAGGTTGATGCATATCAGGATACCGAGGCTGAGTTGTTAAAGCAGGTCGAGAATGCGAAAAATGATTGGCTTGCTGCTCGCAGTTATTTTGATAATTTATCTGATCCGGAATTAGTTGATTATGCGATCTATTCACTGGAAGCAGCTGAGCGGAAATATATGTATCTCCTCAAACGGCTGAAAACGGAGAAAGCTGAATAAGCAACGCTGGATGTTCTAAAGGGTTTGTTCTTAACATATATGTTAGGGACGAACCCTTTTTTTGGAGGCATTGATATGAATGTATCGATAGTTTTCTCCTATCTGCTGGGATTGGTTATTCTTTATTTTTTAGCAAGATTAATGCTGATACCGCTGCGTGTAATTGCCCGGCTGCTAATTAACGGCATTATCGGAGGTCTGCTGCTAGCCACCTTCAATCTAGCCGGCAGCTATTTTGGCCTCTACCTGGCGATTAATCCAATCACTGTGCTTGTCGCAGGATTGCTGGGAGTGCCCGGAGTACTTCTGTTGGCTGCGATCCGCTACATTGTCCTCGGATAAAAGTTTTTAAATTTTTTGTTGACAAGCATCCTGCCGTGTGATAGTATAAACAAGCTGTCGCTGAAACGGCAGCCAGAACTTTGAAAACTAAACAGCAGAAGTGCGGGTAACTTTTTAAAAGTTATCAGCTCTGTCAAATAAGAGCAAAGATTAAACTTAACCATTTTTATTGGAGAGTTTGATCC
>FZPS01000055.1_pt34 | contig 18946 bp, 21 predicted proteins | sample 1817821 | NCBI WGS metagenome assembly FZPS01 (sample SAMEA104158645, study PRJEB21678) | metagenome | place: Germany | collected 2015-04-21
CTTTAAACTCATAACCACTTCTTGTTGCAGTTGGAAGTGTAATAGCTGGACTATCAGCGTTATACTCATTAGGTATTTGTGTAGCTGATAAGCCTGTTGGCATCGCTGCCATATCTTCATCACTCCACGCGCCACCTGGTTTAGTGTTACTAAAATACTGATAAAGTCTTAAACAGCCTGTATATGGACTTGCCCAAAAGTCTTGGTCAGGGTTACCTACTTTAACAAAGTTAACCATAAAATCCGTTAATGGTTTCCACTTAGCTTGATAACTGGAGTGACTTAAGAAATAGTTATTATTGCCACTCTTAGTATTTGCAGCATAGATTTTCGCTCTATATTCTTCATTATTGTACCATAAGCCATCAAATCCACTTGTCTTACCAGCACCATGCATAAATGTTGTTAAGTTTTCACTTGGGTTAACGAATGCATATAAATCAGTTAAGAATGCAGTAGCTAGTTGTGATTTATTCGCATATCCACTTGTTACAAACTGTCCACCATTTAAGTTAAATGTAATTGTGTAACTAGTTGGTTCTGGCTCAAGTTTCTTAACTGTTAGTGTAAATTGTTTAGTTTCAGTTAACGAACCAATCTTAAGTGTCGCAGTTAATGTAACTGTTATATTTCCTGATTCTTTTCTTGTTACAACTCCACCAGTAGTAATTGTTGTAGCGTCACTTGTTGCCCAAGTCACTGTTACGCTATGTAAACCTGTTGAAGGTAGTGTAACGTTCTTAGTAACTGAACTTGCACTATCACCACTTGCATAACCAACATTTAAAGCTGCTTTCGCTTCTGTTAGTTTTTCACTATCTGATAGTGGTGGTGCAACTACTGTGCTTGAATTATATCTTTTGGTATTCTTGTTGCTGGTACAAATGTTAAACCTAACTCGTCAACTGCTTCTTTAACTTCTAAGTTTGTACCAGTAGCATCACCAACACCGATTACAACAACAATGTCTTCCTCTACATCCTCTGGTGCTAAAATGTCACTCATCCAATATGCAAAAAGAGAAACACCAACAATTGTTAGTATTACTGTGATAACGAATATTGACTTTTTAAGTAATGCGTTTTTCATATTGAAAACCACCTATAATTTAAGTCTTACTTTTAAATTATTATAACAAACTTTTTTGTTTTTGTAAACGCTTTTTTAGGTATTATAAAGAGTCTAACAAGCCTTTAATCTTTTTCTTCTATATAACGAGCTAATACAAACAACAAATCACTTAATCTATTTATATAACTAAGACACGCTTCATTTAAAGGTTCTATTTCATTAACTTTTACTAGATGTCTTTCTAGTCTTCTAGTAACAACCCTAGCTACATTAATCGCTGAACTTTTTGTGTTATTTTCAAAATAGACAAATGACTTTAGTGGCTCTAACTCTAAACTATATGTATCAATGAGTATTTCTAACTCACTAACATTTTCATTAGTAAGAGTTGGTTCTTTTTTGCCAAATAATGTTGGTACGATTAGTGATAAATCTTCTCTTATGTCTGTAAGAATCTCTTTGATTTCTTCATTAGTATTTGCTGCGTTTGCAAAACTTAAAACAGCGATTAATTCATCGAGAGTTCCTACGACGTCCATTTTTAAATCGCTTTTTTTAACTCTTTCATGAAAAAGATCAGTTTCTCCCCTATCTCCTCTTTTAGTATAGACTTTCATAAAATCACCCTCCTATACTTTTCTATTCCTTCTTTAATTAAATTACCCCCGTGCGCATCATATGTAACGACAACAGGAAAGTCTTCAACTTCTAGTTTATAAATAGCTTCAGCACCTAACTCAGGAAAAGCGACAACTTCTGCCGATTTTATTTTCTCTGCTAAAAGCGCACCAAGGCCACCGATTGCTTGAAGATAAACTCCACCCTCATCAAGCATTTCTTTAATAAATTTATCGCTTCTTGAACCTTTACCAATCATCACCTTTAAACCGTAACTCATCATCGTTTTAGCGTAAGGATCCATTCTATAACTTGATGTTGGTCCAGCAGAACCGATAACTCTGCCTGGTTTTTTTGGTGCAGGACCAACATAATAAATTGTTTGCCCTTTTAAGTTTACTGGTAACTCTTTTCCTTCTTTTAATAAGTCTACTAACTTTTGATGTGCTGCATCACGGCCAGTATAAATGGTCCCTGATAAATAAAGCATATCACCTGCTTTTAAACTTTTAATTACCTTTTCATCAAGTGGTGTTCTTAGTTTCATCCTTAAATCTCCTTTGAAATATGACGATTAGCGTGACACTGAATATTAATCGCCACTGGTAGGCTTGCGATATGTGTCGGATAAGTTTTGATTTTTACACCTAAAGCTGTAATCGTTCCACCAAAACCCATCGGTCCTACGCCTAACTTATTAATTTCTTCTAATAATTCTTCTTCTAATTTCTTTAAAATCGGATCAGGATTAATATCATCAATTTCTCTCATTAGTGCTTCTTTCGCTAAAAGCGCACTTTTTTCTAAATTGCCGCCAATACCGATTCCAATAGTTAAAGGCGGACAAGGCTTCCCACCAGCATTAAAAATAGTCTCAAGTACTAACTTCTTAATTCCTTCCACACCATCTGCCGGTGTCAGCATTTTAACTAAACTCATATTTTCGCTGCCGCCACCTTTGGCTGCAACAGTCAGTTTAAGTTTATCTCCTTGCGTGATTTTTATATGTGTTATTGCTGGTGTATTATCGTTTGTATTAACTCTGTCTAAAGGATGCTTGACAACACTCTTTCTTAAATATCCTTCCGTGTACGCTTCCTTTACTCCTTCATTAATCGCTTTATAGATGTCACCATCAATATAGACTTTATTGCCTAACTCAACAAACACGACAACCATCCCTGTATCTTGACATAACGGCACTTTGTCAGAACTTGCAATCTCATTATTTTTAATAATTTGTTTAATTACATTTTTGCCTAACTCACTCTTTTCTTCCTTTAATGCTTCTTTTAACTTACAAAGAAAAGAATCGCTCAACTTTACATTAGTTTGGAGTAATAATTCTTTAATCGTTTCTTTAATTACAGTTTCAGTTATCAGTCTCATTTGAATAATCCTTATGCTTTAAAATTTCTTTCTTTAATTCTTTTTAAAACATCATAGCCATGTGTAGCAGGTTTAACCTTATCATAACGATAAATAACCTTTAAATCACTATCTAAAATAAAGGTAACTCTTTTCGCTCTTTCTGTTTTTGTTTCATAATTTATAACATTAAAATACTTGCTAACTTTTTTATCAGCATCACTTAAAAGTATCAAATCAAGTGAATATTGTCTACTAAAATTCATATGACTTGAACTACTATCAGTACTAATACCGATTAAGGCAATCTCTTCCTCATCATACTCATTTTTTAACTCATTAAATGAGCATGCCTCTTTCGTACAACCAATCGTGTTATTTTTGGGATAAAAAAAGATGACTGTGTGCTTTTTCGCTACTTCGCTCAGCTTAACATCTTCACCTCTTTTGTTTTTTAAAGTAAAATCTTTGACCTTTTCTCCCACTTTTAACATCTTAAATTGCCTCTTTTTTATTAATATCAATACCACTTTTATATTAACATTTTACTGTTGTAAAGTCAAAAATAAGCGACTTTAATTTTTTATTTATTGTAAGCGTTATCGCTTTTCTTTGAAAATATTTATTTATCGCTTTGTTAAGGAATTTATGTAAAACTTTCAATTTTTGTCTTTGCTGTTGCTTTTTTTGGCTTATTATCTTATTATTAAAGTGAAAAATACATAATATTAATTGGAGGAAGAAAAATTGAAAACTATTGTTATTGGTGTTATAGGTGCAGATGTTCATGCAGTTGGCAATAGAGTTATTGAATACACATTAAAAAACCATGGTTATAATGTTGTTAATATCGGTGTCCTCTCACCTCAAGAAGATTTTATTAATGCTGCCATTGAATCTGCTGCAGATTTAATAATGGTTTCAAGTTTATACGGACACGGTGAAATCGATTGCCGTGGCTTTAAAGAAAAGTGCATCGAAGCTGGTTTAGACAAAGTCTTGTTATATGTTGGCGGTAATATTGTCGTTGGTGAGCAAGACTTTTTTGATGTTGAAAAAAGGTTCAAAAAGATGGGGTTTGACCGTGTCTTTCCACCAGGTTTTACAATCGATAAAGTTTTACCTTTTATAGAAGAGGATTTAGGGCCTATCGATGAGTAACTATTTATTTATTGATTTAGGTTCCACTTTTACAAAACTAACATTAATTGATTTTGATAAACTAACAATCGTAGGCAGAGCCTCATCTCCTACAACTGTAGAAACCGATGTCACTACTGGTTTTCATAACGCCTTAAAACTCTTAAGAAAAAATATTGGCGAAGTAGTAAACTACGAAAAAGCCTATGCTTGCAGTAGTGCAGCAGGTGGACTAAAGATGGCCGCAATCGGCCTTGTTACTGAACTTACGACCGAAGCCGCTAAACGCGTTTGTTTAGGTAGCGGTGCGAAAGTTGAGTTGGTTTTTTCAGGAATTTTAACTGATAGCGATGTGAAAAAACTAAAAGAAAATGACATTGATATTATTCTACTTGCAGGAGGCATTGATGGTGGCGATAAAAAAACTGTTATTGAAAACAGTAAAATACTCGCTAGATTAAATCTAAATGTTCCTATTGTTTATGCAGGTAATAATAAAGCGATTGATGAAGTTGGCAATATATTATCTAATAATAAAATTGAGTTTTATATAGCAGAAAATGTTATGCCTAAACTTAACAAACTAAATGTTTTATCTGCTAAAAACTTAATTCAAAAAATCTTTATTGAAAAAATCGTTGATTCAAAAGGAATTGGTAATCTAAGCAAATATTTAGATGCCCCAATTATTCCTACCCCTGTTAGTGTTATTAATGTTGCTTCACTACTTTCTAATATGGATGAACCTGTAGTTATCGTTGATATTGGCGGAGCAACAACCGATATTTACTCGGTTGGTTATGGACATCCTAAAAGACCAGACACCGCTTTAATTGGTCTTGAAGAACCACTACTGAAAAGAACAGTCGAAGGCGATTTAGGAATGCGTTATTCAATTAAAGGTCTTTTAAGCAACTTAAGTGAATATGATAAAGACTTACTAAATAACAAATTTGATTTAACCTTAGAAATTGATAAAAGAAATGATAATGTCTTTTATTTACCTGAAAATAAAAATGATAGTCTTATTGAAGAACACTTTGCTTCACTTTGTGCATCCATCGCTTTTAGTAGGCACGTAGGAACAATTGAAGAAGCTTACACACATGGAGGATTAGTCTATTACCAAACAGGTAAAGACTTAACTGATACTAGGTATTTAATCGGCACTGGTGGTGTTATCGTTAATAATTCTAATAATAAAGAAATATTAAAATCAGTTCTTACAAGAAAAGATAAACCGCACGAATTAAGACCGGTTAACCCAAAAATATTAATTGATAAAGGCTATCTACTATCAGCAATTGGCTTACTAAGCCAAGTTGATAAAAAGAAAGCATTAGAGTTATTAAAAAAAGAAATACTTAAAAAGGAACAGATAAAATGGTAAAAGATGAAAAATGGTCGCTTGAATATTTTTTAGAAGTTAGAAAAGAAGTTTTAAGCAGTTATAAGACTGGTAGTGATCCACTCTTAGATTTAAACACTAGTATTGAATACTTAAAAAGTGTGCCTGATCATAAAAACTTTCCTAAAAAACTAATTGAAGCAAAAAAGAATAAAGAAACATTAATTCAGCCTCGTGCTGGGGTTCCTGTTATTGAAGAACATATAAAACTGTTAAATTTTTTAGAAAAAGCAGGTGCGGATTTCTTACCTACAACCATTGACTCATATACTCGTTTAAATCGTTATGATGAAGCCGAAAAAGGGATTGAAATTAGCAAAGAACAAAACAGAGCTTTCTTAAACGGCTTTCCTGCAGTTAACCATGGAGTCGCAAACTGCCGTAAAGTTTTAGAAAGTGTTAACTTACCACTTCAAGCAAGACACGGCACACCTGATAGTAGATTATTAGCTGAGATTATTCACGCTTCTGGTTGGACAAGTAATGAAGGCGGAGCGATTAGTTATAATGTTCCTTATGCGAAAAATGTTAGTATCGAAGATTCTATCTTCTTCTGGCAATATTGTGATAGATTAGTTGGTTTTTATGAAGATAATGGTGTTTCAATCAATCGTGAGCCATTTGGCCCTTTAACAGGAACTTTAGTTCCACCATGTATCGTTATCGCAGTAGGTCTTATTGAAACACTACTTGCCGCGAGACAAGGCGTTAAAAACATTACCGTTGGTTATGGTCAATTAGGAAACATCACTCAAGATGTTGCCGGCGTAAAAGTCTTAGAAAAACTGACAAAATATTACTTAGATAAAGCCGGATTTAAAGATATGTTTATTACTACTGTTTTCCATCAATGGATGGGAGGATTTCCAGAAAATGAAACTGAAGCGTTAAGTTTAATTAGTTATGCAAGTACTGTTGCCGCTTTAAGCGGGGCAACAAAAATGATTACCAAAACATCTTTAGAATCAATCGGCATTCCTACTAAAGAAGCTAACGCGCAAGGAATCAAAATCAGCAAATTTATTACAAGACTCTTAAAAGACCAATCTTATCCTGATTCAGAAGAGTTACAAAGAGAGATGAAGCAATTAGAAACTGAGGTTCACGCCCTGATGGACGCCGTATATAAAGCAGGTAAAGGCGATTTAGCACGCGGAACAGTTAATGCTTTCCGTGATGGTCTACTTGACGTTCCGTTCGCTCCAAGCAGATTTAACGCTAATAAAGTTTTACCTGCAAGAGATCATTTAGGCTATGTTAGAATCTTAGATTTTGGTAATTTACCTTTTAATGATGAGATTAAAAAGTTTCACAGAGAAAAATTAGAGGAAAGAGCTAAAGAAGAAAATAGAGAAGTTTCTTTCCAAATGACAGTTGATGATATTTATGCCGTTAGTAAAGGCGCACTGGTAGGAAAACCAGAACATTCGAAATAGGGGGAAATATAAATGAAAATTATTGATTGTATTTTTACAAAAGGAAACACAGGGTTTTATTTTGATGACCAAAAGGCTCTAAAGCACGGAAAAATTAAAGAAGATGGCCTATTTTATGATGGCACGCCTTTAACAGAAGGTTTTACTTCTTTGAGAATTCCGGGAGAATCCGTATCTATTAATTTAGTTTTAGAAAACGGAATAATCGTAACAGGCGATTGTGTCGCTGTTCAATATTCTGGTGCAGCAGGAAGAGATCCGCTCTTTTTAGCTGATAATTATATGGATTTGCTTGAAAAAGAAATTAAACCTCTTCTTTTAAAAGAAGACATTAGCGAATTTAGACCTTTATCAGAAAAATATGACACTTTAAAAATAAATGGTAAAAGATTACATACTGCAATTAGATATGGAATTAGCCAAGTATTACTTAAAGCGGTAGCTGTTTATAAGAAAATGACACCAGCCGAAGTAATAGTTGAAGAGTTTAAGACCGGCGTTAAAGAATTAAAAGCGGTCCCTATCTTCACGCAAAGCGGTGATGATAGATACATGAACGCTGATAAAATGATTATTAAACAAGTTGATAGCCTACCACACGCTTTAATTAATAATGTTGAAACAAAACTCGGCTTAAAAGGCGAAAGACTAGAAAAATATTTAAAATGGTTAAAGAACCGCATAATTGAAAAAAGAATGGATGAATCATATAATCCAATCATCCATGTTGATGTTTATGGCACGATTGGAGAATTATATAACTATAATATAGAAAAAATTGCTAAATACTTAATGAAACTTGAAAAAGTTGTTAGTCCGTTTAAATTTAGAGTAGAATCACCAATTGATGCTCCATCTAAAGAAGAGACTATTAAAGCGTTAAGTGATTTAAGAATCGAACTCGAAAAACACGGTAGTAAAGTTGAAATTATCGCTGATGAATGGTGTAATACTTTAGAAGATATTAAAGAGTTCGCAAAACATAAAGCCGGCCACATCTTACAAATCAAGACACCTGACTTAGGCGCTATCCATAATGCTATTGAGGCAGTCTTATACTGCAAGAAGCATAATATCGGTGCTTATGTTGGTGGATCATGTAATGAGACAAGCATTTCCGCAGAGATAAGCGCTAATATCGCTGTAGGTACAGGTGCGTTATTAATTCTTGCTAAGCCAGGAATGGATGTCGACAATGGCTTTATGCTAATGAAAAATGAAATGGAAAGAATTGTTAAACTAGCGAAAAGAAAAAGAGTTTAACATTTAGGGTGATATAATGGACAACATTGCAGTAGCAGGAACATTAGAAAGTAATGATTGCCTAATAACTGTAAAGAAAATCAAGGGAAGAAAGATTGTTATTGATAGTATTGTTTTTGAACAATTTGGTAAAGAAATTGAAAAAACAATAATTAAAGTCTTAGATGATGCTAACATTAATGATATTTTCGTTAATATCGTTGATAAAGGCGCCTTAGACTACACTATCATCGCAAGACTAAAGACAGCCTTAAAACGTCTAGGTGAAGAGATTGCGTAGAAGCCTACTCTTTATTCCTGCCAATGTACCAGGAATGCTTCAAAATGCAGATGTATTTGAAGCAGACTCAATTATCTTTGACTTAGAAGACGCTGTTAGCATTAATGAGAAAGGTTCAGCAAGAATTCTTCTTTCTCATTATTTAACTATGTTTCCTTTTGAGAAAAACATGGAAATAATCGTAAGAATCAACTCTTATGATTTTTATGATTTATTTATTGCCGATTTAGACAATCTCCCTTTAGATAAAATAGATACAATCATGTTACCTAAAGCCGATACTACTTCTTTAAAGGCCTTAGTAACGGCATTAAGTAAAAGAGAAAAAGTTTTAAACTTGAAAAGAGAGATTGAGATTATTCCAATTATTGAACTAGCTAAAAGCTTACTTGAAATAAATGATCTTGCGAAAGAACCAAGAGTTACAGGTCTTCTATTAGGAGCTGAGGATTTATCAGCAAACATGCTATTTAAACGCACAGCGGCCGGTAATGAAATCTTCTTCGCAAGAAGCCTATTAGTTGCTGCTGCACGAGCATATGAAATAGACGCAATCGATACACCTTATACTGACATTGAAAACTTATATGGTTTAAACGAAGATGCTGCTAGAGCAAAATCCTTTGGCATTAATGCAAAAGCCGCAATTCACCCAAACCAAATAACTTCAATTAATCGCGTCTTTAGCCCAACTAAAGAAGAAATCCTTTACGCTAAAACAATTATTGAAAAAGCAAGAGAAGCCAGAGAAAAAGGTATTGGCGTCTTTAGTTATCAAAATAAAATGATTGATAAACCAATAATAATGCGTGCTGAAGCGGTAATTAAAATGGCGAAATTGTGGAATTTGGAGGTAAACAACAATGATAAAAAATAGTTTAGGAAGAATGATCTTAAAGCCTTTTATTCCTTATGATAAACCTGATTCACTTATCCAAAAAAATCCGCGATTTATGAAAGAGGTTTATACAACTAATACTAATAAACTTGTAAAATCATTAAGTGAAGTTTTTGACAAGATAAATATTAAAGATGGAATGACTTTAGGATTTCACCATCATTTAAGAAATGGCGACTATGTTTTAAATATGGTTGCTGAAGAAATTAAGAAGCGAAACTTGAAAGATATCACTATTGCGGCAAGCGGAATCTTCCCTGTTCACGAACCTCTTGTTTCGTTAATAAAAAACGAAAATATTGTTATGATTTATTCAAATTATATGAACGGCGCAGTCGCAAAAGCCGTAAGTAAAGGATATTTAAAGCATCCGGCTATTTTAGACACTCACGGCGGTCGTGCCAGAGCAATTGAGACTGGCGAACTCATAATAGATGTTGCATTTATTGCTGTTCCAACAAGCGATAAAAATGGTAACGGGACTGGTGCTTTCGGACCTAGTGCGTGTGGGTCTTTAGGCTATGCAATGAGTGATATGAAATATGCCAAAAACAAAGTTGTAATTACTGATAATTTAGTTAATGAAGTACCACGAATTGAAATTGAAGCGAAATATATTGACTATGTATTAAAAGTTGATAAAATTGGTGATCAAGACGGTATTTTTTCTGGCACTACTAGACCGACAAAAGATCCTGTTCAATTAAAGATTGCTAGAAACACCGCTACATTAATTAAAGATTTAGACTTAATTAAGGAAGGATTTTCCATGCAAACTGGCGCTGGAGCGACTAGTTTAGCCGTTGCTGGCGCGATTAGAAGTTTAATGGTTCAAAATAAAGTGATTGGTAGTTTTGCAAGTGGAGGTATTACCGCTTATTTAGTTGATATGCTCAATAATCACCTATTTGAAAACTTGTATGATGTTCAGTGCTTTGATAATGTTGCGATAGAATCTTACCGCACAAACCCTAAACATCTACCTTTAACTGCTTCTTCTTATGCTAGTGTCTATGGTAATCCAATTGTTAATAAATTAGATGTCGTAATTTTAGGTGCTACAGAGATTGATAAAGACTTTAATTGTAACGTTACTACTGATTCTAACAACATTATTATCGGCGGTAGCGGAGGGCATAGTGATGCGGCTTATGGCGCTAAAATAACCATTATCACAACTAATTTAATTAAATCAAGATTACCGATAATTAAAAAAGAGATTACCACTGTTACGACACCAGGAGAGTCTATTGATGTTATCGTAACAGAAAGAGGAATTGCGATAAATCCTTTAAGAAAAGACTTAATTGAAAAACTGAAAGATTCAAAATTAATATTTAAGACAATTGATGAATTAATCGAAATTGCTGAAAAAATCACTCATAAACCAGAACCGCTTAAAAAAGGCGGTAAAGTTGTTGCATTAGTTAGATATCGCGACGGTAGTTTTATCGATTCAATCTATCAAAACATTACTGACAATGAATAAATATATTGATGTTATTAACTTTAATGATGCCAAAAACATCATTATTGAAAACGACCTTAACACTGATGATTTAACTGATTATACTGTTGGTTTATATGTAAACAATAAATTAGTTGGCACTGGTTCTTTATATAAAAACATCATTAAACTTGTCGCAATCAAAAAAGCTTATCAAAAAGAAAACCTCTTAAGCCTTATTATTACTAAACTAATTACCGAACTAACATTAAGAGGTTATGATAAATATTTCCTTTATACAAAAGAAAGCGAGGCCAAATACTTTATTAGTTTAGGATTTAAAGAGATTGTTAGTGCGAAAGGTATAAGCTTTTTAGAAAACAGCTTAAACCCGATAACTACCGTGTTAAGCGATATTGCTGGCGGTTTAGATTTAAATGATAAAAGCGTTGGCGCGGTAGTTGTTAACTGTAATCCACCAACACTCGGACACATCTATTTAATTACTGAAGCAGCTAAAAAACACGATAAACTCTTAGTATTTTTAGTTAGTGAAGATAGATCATTTTTCCCTTATGAAAAAAGAAAAAAGATGCTTAGTGAAGCGATAAAAGATTTGAAAAATGTTTATCTTCTACCTTCTACTAATTATTTAATTTCTTCTTCTACTTTTCCAACTTACTTTTTAAAAGACTTAAGTAAAAAAAGCGAGATAGAAATGGCTTTAGATGTAAAGATTTTTACTAGTTATTTTATGCCTATCTTTAACATTAGTAAAAGATATGTAGGAAGCGAAGAAAAAGATGCTTTTACAAATGCTTATAATAATACATTAAAAGCTTCTTTAGGTGATAAACTCGTTATTTATGAGAGATTTAAAATTAATGATGTTATAGTTAGTGGTTCTTTAGTAAGAGAATATTATAAAGCTGGTAAACTAAAAGAAATTAAATCTTTAGTACCTGAGGCCACTTATAAGGAGTTACTAAAATGAGAGATAGTATTTTAATTGATCGCGAAAAAAGGCTGAATAAAGTTAAAGAATTTTTTCTTGCTAATCCTAATGATTCTTTAATTGTAATAAAAGCTAACATCCCCGGTAATAATAAGAATTATCCTTTTGTTAGTTATTTAACCAAGGTCTTTTTAAATGTTCTTAAAAGCACTTATAACTTCTTCTTTATCCATTTTTATAAAAGTTTTGATGGTCCATACTTCTTTTGCGGAATAAAAGGGAAAGACGAAAACATTAAAAAACATCTAATTAAAATCGAAGATTCACATGAGTTAGGAAGATTTATTGACCTCGATTACTTTATAAATCCTGCTAACTCTTTATCAAGACGAAATTTAAATCTTCCAGTCAGAAAGTGCGTTTTGTGTAATAACGATGCACTTTATTGTATTAAGGCCGATAATCACTCAACTAAAGATATCTTATACTACATAGAAAAAACAACAGTCCTTTACTTTGCGGATGTTGTTGTTGATTTAGTTGATTATTCAATTATTAGAGAATTAAAAATTGATCATAAGTTTGGTTTAGTTTCGTTTAGTTCAACTGGTTCACATGCCGACATGAACTATAGATTGATGATTTCTGCCAAAGATGCAATTTTAAATTATTTTAAACGCATGTTTTTAGCTGGCTATCAAGCAAGCGGTCTAACAACTCTTTTAAGTTCTGTTAGAGGTGAAGGGCTTGAAGCTGAAAGACAAATGTATGCCGCCACTAACGGCGTTAATGCCTACAAGGGCATTATCTTTTTATTAGGTATTACAGCCTTATCATTTGGTTATACATTAAAAACTTCAACAGACTTTAATGATATTTTCACCAACATTAAAATTCTTTGCGCGAATATGTATGATGATTTTGAAAGTAATTATAATTCTAGTGGAATGAAACTTTATAAAGAACATAATATAACAGGTGTTAGAGGTGTTGTTAAAGATGGCTTACAAGTAATTAAAGATAATTTACACAAAATAAGTTTAACTTCAGGCGATAGAGAGTTAAGAAACTTACTTTACTATTACATTTTAAACACCGAAGACACTGTCTTTATCACTAGAAGTAAATCATACGAAAACTATTTAAAATACAAAGAAATTATTAGAAAATATGATCCAAACGATATTAACGACTTAAAAGAGTTAAATAAATTTGCCGAAAAATACAATTTAAGTTTTGGTGGTGCAGCAGATTTACTAATAACAACTATCTTTTTAATTAACTTAAAAGAATTATTCGTTTAACTCTTAGTTTCTAAATATTCATTTAAAATTGTTAAAATATTACTTTTTGGTCTCTTATTAACATTATTAGGAGCACTTAAGTTTCTCTTTTCTACATTTTTTATTTGAAGTTGCCTACTAAATAAATAGGCAGCTTCTTTTTTTCGCCTACTCGTAACTCTATATCCCCAAAAAACATCTTCAATATCTCTAACAAACCAAATAATCTCATAATCATTATCTTTACAATAATCTTCTATCTCTAAAATATATTTAGCATCATCTTCGCTTTTTTCACCTTTATCTTTATCTAAGACATATATAACATATGAGTCTCCGTAGGAAAACTGTTTATAATCTTTAATATACTTTTTAATATCATTTTGCGGTCTGTTTTTCTTATAGTTATATTTACCACCTAAATAGACAAAAGTGATTTTATTGTTGTTAACATTATAATATTCATCTAAAACACCTTTTATGTAAAAGGTATCTGTTTTCGCAGTTTCAGTTGTCTCTACCACAAATATTAATTGAACATTCTTTTCTTCACTATTCATCATGAAACACCCTAATAAAATCTTCAGCAGTTAAATTAAATGGTAAGTTTTCAATCATCCCAGCTTGATATAGTCTAGCTGGCGAATAATTTCCGATTTGCTTCCAACTAATTAACTTCCCATCCATTGTCAAAAAATCAATTGCGTTGTTTTTCGTTCTTAAAAACGTCATCGGGCTTGTGTTGTGGGTTGTAAAGATTAATTGCCCATTTGTATAAAGGGAGGAAAACTCAATTAGCTTAAGTAAATAAATATCATTAATATGCGAATCTAACTCGTCAACTATTAAAAGCCCACCTTTATCTAAATGTTTAAAACCAGCATATAAATTAATCAGTTTCTTAATGCCTGTACTTTCTAACTCTAATAAAATCATATAATCATCATATAACACATATTCACTAACTTCATAATATGAGTTATCAACTAACTTTTTATCATAACTAAGTCCTTTAATCTCTGGTTTAAAGATTTTCAAAAACATTTCTTTTTTCTTTAAATCTTTTTCATAAACTTCCAGTTTATCAGCTTTAATATATTTAAAATTATCTTTTTCTTCAATACGAAAATCATTATTATCTTTTAAGATGCTATAAGGTTCTTTAACTTTCTCACTCGTATCTAACATCGCCATTATGTTAGAAAAAAACATCAAAAAAGGCGTTAAAGAGTAACCATTTAATGTTTCTAATAAACCATTATTTTCTTTTAACATATTGGTTAACAGGGCGTTAAATGTTGATTTTTCTAACTTGTTGTTGAATATTTCTTTTAAGTTTTCAGGAATAATAGCGTTTATAAACTTACCATTATTAATTTCAATTAATGTTTTATTATCCTTTGAATACTTTTCTAATAAAACATAAAACTCTCCCTCTAAAAACCCTACAACAACCTCATAATTATAAGTGTTAACTATCTCTTCTTCGTGTAAAACCTTTATTTGAATCGTGATGTTTTTTGATTTTCTATTTAAAATACTATATAAATAATTCTTATTGTGACTATTAAGTAAATAATCATTTTCCACCAATAAAGAACTTAAAACATCAAAACCATGAACGATTGCGCTTTTACCACTCCCATTTGGGCCGTAAATCGCTTTGACATTGTTTTTGTCAAGTTCTTCAAGTGATAACACCTTTTTGTCGTTAAAAACGATTTTAATCGGTTTTTTAATGTTTTTAATGCCTGCTAGTTTTATTTCACTTAAAAAGAATTTCATCTCTTCACCTCTATTTACTAAAAAAGCATTTAATCATTTTGACCAAATGCTTTAACTTTTATTTTTTGCTAGCTACTTTACTAACTGCTTCACTAACTTTATTAACAACTTCTTTATTAAATACGCTAGGGATAATATAGTCAGGTGTTAATTCATAATCTTTAACTACACTCGCTAAAGCCTCTGCTGCAGCAGTTAACATCTCATAATCGAACTGAACATTTTTATGTTTTAATATTCCTTTAAATAAGCCAGGAAATGCTAAAGCATTATTGATTTGGTTTGGTAAGTTAGATAAACCTGAGCCGACAACCTTAGCACCTGCTTCTTTTGCAAGTTCAGGATGAATTTCTGGAACTGGATTCGCTAAAGGGAAACAAATAAAATCTTTATTCATGTTTTTTAACATCTCTTTAGTAACAATATTACCAACACTTACTCCGATAAAAAGGTCTGCCCCTTTAAGTGCATCGGTTAAATTTCCATGTTTGTTTTCTGATTTAGTTAGTTTAACTAATTCTTTTTGGGCATCATTAATATTTGGATAATTGCTGTGTAATATTCCCTCTATATCGCAAACAGTTATATTTTTAGCCCCTAAATTAAGCAAAAATTTAACTATCGCAACCCCAGCTGATCCTGCACCATTAACAACTATTTTAATTTTATCAATTTTCTTGTTAACTATCTTAAGTGCATTTATTAAAGCGGCTCCTACAACAACTGCGGTTCCATGTTGATCATCATGAAAAACAGGAATATTTAATTCTTCTTTTAATCTTTTTTCAATAACGAAACATTTAGGAGCTTTAATGTCTTCTAAGTTAATTCCCCCAAAGGATGGGGCAATACTTTTAATTACTGTTACAATCTCATCAATATCCGTACTATCTAAAACGATTGGTATCGCATCAATTCCCGCAAACTCTTTAAAAATAACCGCTTTACCTTCCATTACTGGCATTGCCGCTTCTGGTCCAATATCTCCTAAACCTAACACAGCTGTACCATCGCTAATAATCGCAACAGTATTTCCTTTATTCGTATAACGATAAACATCATCTTTATTTTCAGAAATCTTTTTGCATACTTCACCAACACCAGGTGTGTATGCTAAAGAAAGATCTTCTCTATTTTCTAATCTAACCTTACTCTTGATTTCGACCTTTCCTCTTTTTTCTTCATGCAACTTTAATGCTTCTTTTTTAATATCCAACTTATTCACCTTCTTTTATTTTTTTAATAACTAGTGATAATAAACTCCCAAACATACCAATAACTAAACTTATTAAAATATAGAAATAATAATCAATAAATGCCTTTACTAAAATAAATAGTGCCAGTAAAAAACCTGTTATAAGAAAAAACGCAATTAATAAAATAGTCCCTAAAAAGAATTGATGTTTTCTTTTGTTTATCTTTAAAAATGTTAATAAATCATTATTTGGTTCTTTAGCCATTAAAAGGCTACTCAAATAACTAATTGAACTAACAATTATTAAAATAGCTATAACTGTATAGATATGTGAATAGCTATTTAGTGCTTTTTCTAAAATAAAACAACTAATAATAGATACTATGCTTAAAAGTAATAATAAACTTGTTCGTTTTAATTTAATGACATTAATTAATTTTAACTTTAATACGGCCTTCAAATTATCACCATCACTTACTCTTTTATTATAACATTTATCTTTTAACATCTCCAAATAGTATTAAATGTTCCATAAATATTATATCTTATTGCTTTCTTTTCTTAAATAAAAAAGGCAACACTCAAAATGTGTCGCCTTTAATTAAGTTAATTTTACCTATTATAGCGGATAAGGTACTCCGAACGCATCATATGCCCAGTTAGGTGAATAATAAACTGCCGCTATACCATAATCCCAATTTTCTGCCCAACCTGCTTGGGCGCTTGTTGCTTCTACATAAATTGTCATCGCTAATGATGAAGCGACTAAAAATGCTGATGCTTTTATTGTTGCAACACTTAGAGGAATAACGAGATATTGGATAGAAGTGTATGAAAATGCACTTGCGCCTATCTCTGTTAAGCTGCTAGGCATATTAACTTTTGTTAGATTGCTACTCATATAAAATGCGTAATCATCTATCTTTTGTGTGCCTGCTTGAATATCATAGGTTGTTAGTGTTTTAGCAGCTGGATAATAAACTAGTGTTGTGCCATCTGCTAAGTATAAAACGCCATGTTCATCTAGAATGTATCTTGTGCTTGTTGCTTCTAATGTTATTTCTTCAAGTTGCGTACAGCCATGGAAAATATCCATACCAACTATATCAACATCATTAACTAATTTGAATGTACTAATTCCAGATGAAGCGAAAGCGTCAATTCCGAGTGTTGTTAATTCGCTATTTTCTTCGTCTTCAAAAATTACTTCTTTTAAAGATTTAGTGTTAAAAAATGCTGCATATCCAATACTTTGAACTGTCTTAGGAATAATTATTTTTTCAATTTTTGTATGTGCAAATGCAAGAGCTGAAATTTCAATTAATCCACTTGGTAAAATTACTTCTCTAAGTTCTTTTTCATCATGAAAAGCCATATATTATATCATCGTTGCTGAGTCTGATAATTTAAGATATCTTATAACTTTCTTATTAGTTATAAAACCAGCAGCATTTCCGATAACATCTACAGGATAACCACCAAGAGTGTTAGGGAAAATTAATACTTTTACATCTAATGGGTTATCAACTTTACTAATAACTGCTTTACCAGCAACTATCTCATATGTAAATGCTGATTCTGGTAATGCCTCTACTGTTGCAGTTAATGTAATGTTATCTAAATAGGTATAAGCATTACCAAAAGTGAATACTTCGCCATTATACTCCCAGTTAGTTATATTTGTTTCTTCAAGAATATAAGCATTAGAAGTTAGTTCATTATGGATATATTCTTCAGTAAATACGAACATTCCATCATTAATGTTATAAGTTAAACTATAAACATAGTTGCCAAAACTGATAGTAATAGTTAAGTCTGCAACTACAGTTACAGTAAATTTGCCATCAACTACACTGCCCTTAACTTCTTCTTCACCAACTTTTAATGATTCAATATATTTTCCTTCAGGAATATCAACGAAAAGTTCTACTTCACTATTAATTATTAAATAGTCTATATCAAGTGCTTCATCTACTAGACTAATTGATTCAGGTAAAACTACACCAGTAGTTAAAGCACCAATAGGTTTATATCCAACCACAAGCGTTAAATCATAAACTACTGTTACAGTAATTTTATTATCAACCAATCCATCTGTAACATTTACACCATTTACTTTAAAGAAATTAACTTCTTCACCTGCTGGCGGTGTAATTAAAAGTTCTATTAAACTATCTATGGCTAAGTTGTCTGGATCAAGTGTATTATCAGTTAAACTAACTCCTGCTGGTAAAGCAAGGCTTATTGTTAGTGGTTTAAATTCTACACTAATAGTTAAACCAACAATTATCGTTACTGTAAATTTATTTTCAGCATTAAGTGTAACATCTTCACCACTTACTTGTAGTGAATATAAATATTTATTATCTGGGACAGTAACTAAAAACTCCACTTCTGTATTAGCTTCTAAGTCGTTAGCATCAAGACTAACATCTACTAAACTAATACCTTCTGGTAATGTTACGCTTACTCTTATATTCTTATATGTAACAGTAATTGTTAAACCTGGAATAATTGTTGCTGTAAATTTATCCTCAGCATTTGGTATAACATCTACATCATTTACTTTTAATGTATCTATTTCTTGGTTTGCTGGAGGCGTTACTAAAAATTCTACTTCTGTATTCGCTTCTAAATCATTAGCATCAAGTGTATCATCCACTACACTAATGCCTTCTGGCAATTCTAGACGAAATGTTCCTTCTCCACCGCCATCATTACCATTACCACAACTAATTAAAAGTAACATTAGCGACATCACTATAACGCCAAACAAACTTAATAACACTTTCTTTTTCA
>FZPS01000063.1_pt964 | contig 18943 bp, 18 predicted proteins | sample 1817821 | NCBI WGS metagenome assembly FZPS01 (sample SAMEA104158645, study PRJEB21678) | metagenome | place: Germany | collected 2015-04-21
GAACAATTAAAAAGTAGTTATTAAATGTTATTTTATATATTTATCTATTATTTTTATTATCTCTTCTATCTTTTCTTCTCCTTCTTCTTCTCCTTCTAGAATTGCATCTTTTACACAGGATCTAATATGAGAATTCAATACATCTATATTGGCCTTTTTAAGTAATCCTATAGCTGATAGTATTTGTGTAGATATATCCACACAATATCTATCTTCTTCTATCATCTTGATTATACCATCTATCTGTCCTCTTACGGTTTTTAACTTTTGGTAAGCTTTTTGCTTTCCTTCATTCATAATATCACCAATTTTCTACTTTATTTCTACTAAATTATACCCTGCTTCTTCTATTTTTTCCTTTATAATTTCATCTGAAATTGATTCGCCTTCTACTATTGCTCTATTGTTATTTAATTCCACATCTACATGGGAAATCCCTTCTATTCCATATAATGCATTTTTTACTGCCATTGCACAATGATTACAGGACATACCTTCAATAATTATTACTTTTTTCATCTCAATTCCTCCTTTCGCTCTGTAAACTTAAATGAAAATTGTTTCCGCTATACCTATCATTTAAACTTTTTTAATCTTAAAGAATTACTTACCACTGAAACAGAACTAAAAGCCATTGCAGCTCCTGCTATAATAGGATTTAGATACCCTAAAGCGGCAAATGGTATACCAATAGAATTATAGAAAAAAGCCCAAAACAAATTTTGCTTAATAATTTTCATTGTACTGTGACTAAGTTTAATTGCTGTAACTATGCTATTTAAATCCCCTCTCATAAGGATTACGTCTGCAGCTTCTATGGCTATATCTGTACCTGTACCTATTGCAAAACCTATATCAGCTGTAACTAAAGCTGGTGCATCATTAATCCCATCTCCTACCATTCCTACAATTTTCCCTTCGCTTTTTATTTTTTCTACCATATTCGCCTTATCTTCTGGAAGGACCTCAGCTAATACATTATCTATACCAACTTCTTTTGCTATGGCATTTGCTGTTCGTTTATTGTCGCCTGTTATCATATATACTTCAAGTCCCATATCTTTTAAGTCTTTAGTGACTTTCTTAGAATTTTCCTTTATTTTATCTGCTACTGCTATTATACCAACTAATTTATCATCTATAGCAATTAACATAGCTGTTTTCCCTTGGGATTCTAGCCTATATAATTCTTCTTCTCCTGTTTTAATAGATATATTAAATTCATCCATTAGTTTTCTATTGCCAATACAAACAGTTTTCCCTTCAAATGTTGCTTTAAGTCCTTTCCCAGGTAGTGCTATAAAATCATCTACTTCAGCTAACAGAAGTAATTCTTCTTCTCCCTTTCTTACAATGGCTTTCCCTAAAGGATGTTCTGAAGCTTTCTCTACTGTAGCTGCTATCTTCAATAACTCATACTCATCTAATGAATTAAGGCTTATTATATCTGTTACTTCTGGTTCTCCTTTAGTAATAGTTCCAGTTTTATCCAAAACAATTGTGTCCATTTTATGAATCTTTTCTAAATACTCTCCAGATTTAATGAGTATGCCATTTTCTGCTCCCTTTCCTGTCCCAACCATAATAGCTGTAGGAGTAGCTAATCCTAAAGCACAAGGGCAAGCTATTACTAAAACTGCTACTGCATTCATTAATCCTGTATCAAAACTTCCTTTTACTAAATAAAAAATCAAAAATGTAATTAATGCAATTCCCATTACTATGGGTACAAATATACCAGATATCTTATCAGCTAATCTTTGAATTGGTGCTTTAGATCCTTGGGCCTCTTCTACTAATTTTATTATTTGTGAAAGAGCAGTATCTTTTCCAACTTTAGTTGCTCTAAATTTAAAGGAACCAAATTTATTTATAGTACCTCCTATTACTTGATCTCCTTCAGTTTTATCTACAGGAATACTTTCTCCTGTTATCATAGATTCATCTATTGAAGAATCTCCTTCTAATATTATGCCATCTACAGGTATTTTTTCTCCTGGTCTAACAATTATCACATCCCCTACCTCTACTTTTTCTATAGGAATATCTACTTCTACTCCATCTTTTATTACTCTTGCTGTTTCAGGTTGAAGCTTCATTAATTTTTCTATAGCTTCCGAAGTTTTTCCTTTAGCTATTGCTTCAAAAGTCTTTCCTAATAAAACTAATGTAATAACAACTGCTGATGCTTCAAAATAATACTCATGGATTCCATTAAATAAGTTGTAAACACTATAAAAATAAGCTGCTGATGTTCCCATGGATACCAACACATCCATGTTGGCACCCCCGCCTTTTAAAGAATTAAAAGCACCTTTATAAAATCTATAACCTATAATAAATTGGACAGGAGTGGCTAACAACAGCTGAAAATATCCATTAGTAAGTATATTGTCAATCCCAGCCATATGGAAAAACATAGCAGAAAATAACGGAACACTCAATATAGCAGATATTATAAAAGAAGTCTTTAAGGATTTTATCTCTTGTTCTCTTAGTTTTTTACCTCTATGCATATCCTTTTCTATTTCTACCTTTGCTTTATAACCAGCCTTTTTCACTGCTTCTATCAAATCCCTATCTTCCACTACTCCTGATGGGAATTCAACTATCGCTTTATTAGTAGCTAAATTTACATTAGCTTTAATTACCCCTTCAACTTTATTTAATGCTTTTTCTACTCTAGCAGAACAAGCTGCACAACTCATACCTTCTATCAATAAAGTTTTCCTAACCAATGGTACTTGATATCCTACTTTTTCTATGGTATCAACTATATCAGATATATCTACTTTTTGTTCATCATATTCTATAGTAGCTTTTTGTTGAAGTAAATTGACTGTTGCATTCAACACTCCATCTTTTTTGTTTAATGCTTTTTCTACTCTAGCAGAACAAGCTGCACAACTCATACCTAATATATCTATAGTAATAGTTCTATTAGCCATAATATACCTCCTTATCCTATCTTGCCTCTCCCCTAGGGGGGTGTGTATATTGTACCTTAATTTTAAATTATTGTAAACATAGTTTAGAATTAATAAATATTCTTTAGCTGTATTTAACTTATCATTTCTATATTTTTAATATCAATATATAACTTATAATTTATTATGCAATTTTTATTATTTCTATACTTAAACAATTATTTAAATTATTTTCCTCAAAACTATTGCATTAATTCTAAAAATGTATTATGATATTGATAGTGATTATCAATATCAATTAACTGCCTGTATTGATCATCTCTATTATATTTAAAAAGGAGGTTTAGAAAGTGAAAAGTTTAGATACTATACCAATTGGTACAACCGTTAAAGTTAAAAAAATATCAAAAGACACTCACATTAAAAGAAGATTATTAGATATGGGAGTAATACCTGGAGTTACAATTGAAGTAGTTGGAAAAGCTCCTTTAGGAGATCCTATTGAAATATTTTTACGCGGATACAAATTAACTTTAAGAAAAGATGAAGCTGCTAATATATTTGTTGAATAATCAAATGAAAGGAGAAGAATAAATTGAGTACTATAGCATTAGTAGGTAACCCTAACAGTGGTAAAACTACATTATTCAATGCATTAACTGGTTCTAACCAACATGTAGGAAATTGGCCAGGGGTTACTGTAGAAAAAAAAGAAGGTGAATTTAAATTTGGCAAAAATACATACAAAGTCATAGATTTACCTGGTACCTATAGTTTAGGTGCATATTCAGAAGATGAAATAATTGCAAGAGATTATATTCTAAAAGGAAAACCTGATGTGGTCATAAATGTGGTAGATGCAACTAATATTGAAAGAAATTTATACTTAACTACTCAATTAATAGAAATGAGAGTTAATGTAGTTATTGCTCTAAATATGATGGATGAAGCAACAAATAGAAATATAAAATTTAATATAGATGATATTTCAAAGAAACTAGGTGTAACAATCATCCCTATTGTAGCATCTAAAAAAGAAGGAATTGATAATCTAATAAAAGAAACTATAAAAATAATAAATAAATTAAAAAAACCTAATATCCACATAAGTTATGGAAAAGATATAGATAAAGAAATAGAGTCTTTAAAAAATATACTTGAAAATACAAATTTAAATTACCCTCCTCATTGGATTGCTATTAAACTATTAGAAGGAGATAAATATGTATATGAAATAGTGAAAAATGACAAAAACTTAAATAAATCCGATGAGTTTAAAAATTTCATCCATAATTTAATGGATTTAACAGAAGAGTATGAGTTGGAAATAGTTAACAGGAGATATGATTTTATTAACAATGCACTAAATAAAAATATCATAAAACCTATTGAAGTAGCAGAAACAACAACAGATAAAATTGATAAAATACTTACACATAAATGGTTAGGTTTACCTATATTTGCCCTTATAATGTTTGTAATGTTTCAACTAACTTTTCTAATTGGAGAAGATTTTTTAGGTGAACTAGTAGCTAGCGGTATTGAACAGATAGGTGAAAATTTAGGAATGTTTCTCACTAGTATCAATGCTCCTGAATTGCTTACTGCTTTTATCGCAGATGGAATTATAGGAGGTATTGGTGCTGTTCTTGAATTCGTTCCATTGATAATAGTTATGTATGTGTTTATGGGAATTTTAGAAGATAGTGGCTATATGGCAAGAGCTGCTTATGTCATGGATAGAATAATGAGGGCAATAGGATTACATGGTAAAACTTTTGTTTCTATGCTAGTTTCTTTTGGATGTAACGTACCAGGAATAATGGCTACCAGAACGTTAGATAGTAAAAAAGACAGGATGATTGCTATCCTTATTAATCCATTTATCTCATGTGGCGCAAGGTTGCCAATATATTCAGTATTCATTGCTGCTTTTTTCCCAAATAAAGGCGGTACAATTTTATTCTTCCTATATTTTCTAGGTATTATTGTAGCCTTATTGATGGGTAAAATATTTAGTAAAACCTTATTTAAAGGAGAAACTTCTCATTTTGTAATGGAACTACCTCCTTATAGAATGCCCACTTTAAAAAATATTCTTAGGAATATGTGGGATAAAGTGTGGAGTTTTCTAAAACGAGCAGGAACTGTTATATTCGCAGTAGTAACTGCTCTTTGGATATTGGCTGTATTACCTTTTGGAGTAGAACCTTATAGCCAAGCTAGTCTATTAGGTAAAATTGGTTCTTTCATTGCACCAATATTTAAACCTGCTGGATTTGGAACTTGGCAAGCTTCTGTAGGACTTTTTGCTGGGATAGTCGCTAAAGAAGCTGTAGTAGCTACATTAGGCATGGTATATGCTGGAGTAGAAGAAGGAGCCAAATTAATATCTGCAATCCAAAATGCATTTACTCCTTTAACTGCAATATCTTTTATGGTTATGACCCTTTTGTATACTCCATGTGCAGCAGTTATGGGTACAGTTAGAAAAGAAACAAATTCTCATAAATGGGCTATATTTACTGCTGTATATACTTTTGCAATTGGATGGATAGGAGCAGTTTTAGTATTTCAAATTGGTAAACTTTTAGGTTTTAGTTAAAATATAATAACTAAAAAATATTAAGTGTAGGATAAATTTTCCTACACTTGATTAATTTTTTATTTCCCCTAAGCTATTGCATTTATTATAAAAATATATTAGTATTGTATTGTATATTGATAGTAATTATCATTTTCTTTTATGAAATTTATTATACTTTTTATCAAGTAATTTATTTGATATTTAAGCACCTTGTTTGATATAGAAAGGAGAATTGTCATGGCAAAAATACCTCTAACTCAACTAAACCCTGGAGCTGAAGGAACGATTCGAGAAATAAATGCTGGATGTCGTGCTACTAAAAGACTTTGTGAAATGGGTTTTTATATTGGTTCCAATGTTAAAGTTTTAAAAAACGATAAAGGTCCTTTAATAGTCTCTCTGTCAGGGAACAAGATTGCAATAGGTCGTGGTTTAGCTCAAAAAATAATAGTAGAGCATCAAAATTAATTTTTTATTTTACCATTTGTTAGTAATGATTATCCAATGATATGGAGGAGATTAAATTGAACACAATAGCTTTAGTAGGGAATCCCAATAGTGGTAAAACTACATTGTTTAATGCATTAACTGGTTCTAATCAACGTGTAGGCAACTGGCCTGGAGTTACTGTGGAAAAAAGAGAAGGGAAATTTAAGTTTAACGGGAAAACTTATAATGTAGTGGATCTGCCAGGCATATACAGTTTAGGTGCCTTTTCTGAAGATGAAATTGTTGCAAGAGATTTTATTCTTCAAAATAATCCTGATGTAGTTATAAATGTAGTAGATGCTACTAATATTGAAAGAAACTTGTATTTAACCACCCAATTATTAGAAATGGGTACTAAAATAGTGGTTGCTTTAAATATGATAGATGAAGCAAAAGAAAAAAATATTGAATTTGATATAAATACTCTTTCTAAAAAATTAGGTGCTCCTGTGGTACCAATTATAGCTTCTAAAAGAAAGGGAATAGATAAATTAGTTAAAGAAACCATAAAAGTTATGGAAAAGGATATATATAAAAGACCCCACATATCTTATGGAGAAAAAATTGATAATAAGATAGAAAAAATAGAGAAACTATTAGAAAATGAAAATTTAAAATATCCTCCAAAATGGATTGCAATTAAATTATTAGAGGGAGATGAATATATACGTGAGTATATTGACTCATATATATGTATAAATAAAGACTCAAGTACAACTAAAGAATTAAGTAAAATATTACAACAATTAAAAGAAAGCAATGAAGATTATGAATTAGAAATCATCAATAAAAGATATGAATTTATAAAAAATATTACAGATAAAACAGTAAAAAGACCTGATACTCCTACAGAATCTATAACAGACAAAATAGATAAAATCTTAACTCATAAATATTTAGGATTACCAATATTTGCACTAATAATGCTAGTAATTTTTCAACTAACTTTTTCAATTGGTGAAGATCTATTGGGAGGTTTAGTTGAAAAAGGCATGGATTCCCTTAGAATACTTCTAGAAAATTTTCTCCTAAATATAAATTCACCTACTTGGCTAATATCCTTTATAACAAAAGGGGTTATAGGTGGTGTAGGGGCAGTTTTAGAATTTATTCCATTAATAGTGGTATTATATATGCTAATGGGCATATTAGAAGATACTGGTTACATGGCAAGAGCTGCCTATATAATGGATAGTATAATGAGGACCTTAGGACTTCAAGGAAAGACCTTTATATCCATGATTGTAGGCTTTGGATGTAATGTCCCAGGAATAATGTCTACTAGAACCTTAGATAATAAAAAAGATAAGATGATTGCTATTCTTATTAATCCTTTTATGTCATGTGGTGCAAAATTGCCTGTTTATTTAGTATTTATTGCAGCCTTCTTTCCAGGCAAAGGTGGATTAATATTATTCTTATTGTACTTCTTAGGAATATTGATGGCTCTTACAATGGCAAAAATTTTTAGTAATACTTTGTTTAAAGGGGAATCTTCTTACTTTATCATGGAACTTCCTCCTTATAGATTACCTACTTTAAGAAATGTTTTAAGGAATATGTGGGATAATGTTTCTGGCTTTTTAAAAAGAGCTGGTACTACTATATTTACAGTAGTTACTATATTATGGATTTTAGCTATGCTACCTGTCGGAGTTGAACCCTTTGGTAAAAATAGTTTATTGGGTAAAATAGGCTCATTTATTGCACCAATATTTAAACCTGCTGGATTTGGAACTTGGCAAGTTGCTGTAGGTCTTCTCGCTGGATTAGCAGCTAAAGAAGCCGTAGTTGCCACTCTCGGTATGGTTTATGCAGGAGTTGGAGAAGGAGTAGAATTGATAAAAACTATACAAAATGTATTTACTCCACTAACCTCTATATCATTTATGGTAATGATATTATTATATACCCCTTGCACTGCTACTTTAGCTACTATTAAAAAAGAAACTGGTTCCAGTAAATGGGCTCTATTCACTGCTGTATATACTTTTATAATAGGCTGGATATGTTCTGTATTGATATATCAAATTGGTAGAATACTTGGTTTTAGCTAATTTTTGAGGAGATGATTGTTTGCTAAAAAAAGTGTTAAAAGAAATTTATAATTCTAAGTACATCTCTAAACGCAATATAGCCCACAAATTAAATATATCTGAAGAATTAGTCGAAGAAGCTCTAATTCAGCTAGATCGCATGGGTTATATTAAAAAAAATGATAACATAAATAATTGTAATATTAGCTGTAATAAATGTCCTTATGCTAATCATTGTAATAAAGTTCCTTTAAAAACTATTACAATTACTGAAAAAGGAAAAAAATTACTAAAATTAAATGACGGAGAGATAATATAAACTTTATCCTCCGTCTATTATTTTTTTAAATTGGTTAAATAGCTTATTTTTTTCATAATGTTGAACTTTGTTAATTTAAAGAATATAATTAATATAAGGTGTATAATGATTAGAATAGGAAAAGGAGATTTAAAAATGACTAATATTGATTGGAAAGAAAAGAAAAATCTAACTATGTTAGCAGATTTTTATGAGTTCACCATGGCTAATGGATATCTTGAAAATGGTATGGAAGATACAATTGCTTATTTTGATATGTTTTTCAGGTCCATTCCTGATGGTGGTGGATTTGCTATAATGGCTGGAGTAGAACAGCTAATTGGTTATCTTAAAAATTTAAAATTTTATGATGAAGATATAGAATATTTTCGTTCCAAAGATATGTTTAGTGAAGAATTTTTAGAATACCTTAAAAATTTTGAGTTTAAATGTGATGTATGGGCTATCCCTGAAGGTACCCCTATTTTCCCAGGAGAACCTATAGTTGTAGTAAGAGGACCAATAATACAAGCTCAAATTATTGAAACTATGGTATTACTAACTATTAATCACCAAAGTCTTATAGCAACAAAATCAAATCGAATAGTAAGAGCTGCAGAAGGTAGACCTGTAATGGAATTTGGCTCTAGACGTGCACAAGGATATGAAGGTGCAATTTTAGGAGCTAGGGCAGCATATATTGGAGGAGCTGTAGGAACTGCTTGTACCATAGTTGAAAGGGATTTTAATATCCCAGCATTAGGAACTATGGCTCACAGCTGGGTACAGCTATTCCCTACAGAGCTAGAAGCATTTAAAGCTTATGCAAGATTATATCCAGATAATTGCGTATTATTGGTAGATACCTATAATGTTTTAAAATCTGGCGTACCTAATGCTATTAAAGCTTTTAATGAAGAAGTAGTTCCAAGAGGATTTAGACCAAAGGGTATTAGAATAGATAGTGGTGATATAGCATATCTTTCCAAAGAAGCAAGAAAGATGTTAGACAATGCAGGATTCCCTGACTGCTCTATTGTTGCTTCTAGTAGTTTAGATGAATATGTAATAAGGGAATTATTAAGGCAAGGTGCTCAAATTGATTCTTTTGGCGTGGGAGAAAGATTAATTACTGCTAGATCAGAACCAGTTTTTGGTGGAGTGTATAAACTTGCAGCTGTCGAAAAAAATGGAAAAATAATCCCTAAAATTAAAGTTAGTGAAAATGTTGGTAAAATTACAACCCCTGGTTTTAAGCAAGTATATAGATTATATGATAAAGCTACAAATAAAGCTATTGCTGATGTTATTACATTACACGAAGAAGAAATAGATGATACTAAACCTTACGAAATATTTCATCCTCTATATACTTGGAAAAGAAAAACCTTAACTAATTTCTATGCAAAGAAATTGTTAGTTCAATTATTTGATAAGGGTAAGTGTGTATATGAAAATCCTTCAATACATGAAATAAGAGATTATTGTGAACAACAAATAGACACTCTTTGGGATGAAGTTAAAAGATTTGAAAATCCCCATGAGTATTTTGTAGATTTATCCAAGCCTTTATGGGATATTAAAGATCAATTATTGAAAGAACATGGGAAAATACAAAAAAACAACATCTAATACTTTTTGTTGACAATACTAATATTATATGTTAGTATGTTGTTCAACTAAATAAATGATAATGTAACTAAGGGGCTGCGGCTTGTTAAAAGTACTATAAATATAGGAAAGGAACAGTCGCCGAAATATAGTATATCTATATTGGTATTATACTGAACAAGCATAATACTGTCATTAGAAAATTGCCCAATTTTCTATATGGAGCACTTAGTATACATTGGGGCGAAAGGCGATTATAAAAGCAGTCTTGAGTTCCTTTGGCTCATGACTGCTTTTACATATATTTTTAATAATTCAAATTGTATTAAGAAGGTGGTAAATAGAATGAAACTTTTTGGCACAATGAAAATAAATGAGTTAGGTCATTTAGAAATTGGTAAATGTGATTCAACAGATTTAGTAAAAAAATATGGGACACCTTTATATGTAATGGATGAAACATTAATTAGAGATAACTGCAAACTTTTTAAAACAAATTTCACTAGTAAAAATATACAAACTGAAATTATTTATGCATCTAAAGCTTTCCTGACACTAGCTATGTGTACATTAATAAATGAAGAAGGTTTATCACTAGATGTAGTTTCAGGAGGAGAATTATATACTGCAATCAAAGCAAATTTCCCAACTCATAAAATTTATATGCATGGAAATAATAAAACTAAAGAAGAATTAACTATGGCAATAAAAACTGGCATAGGCAGAATAATTGTTGATAATAAATATGAATTAGATTTAATTGAAAATATTTGCAAAGCATATAATAAGAAAATTTCTATATTATTACGAGTAAATCCTGGAATTGAAACCAATACGCATGAATATATAAAAACTACTAAAAATAGCTCAAAATTTGGTATTAGCATCTTTGATAAAGATATATTTAATATTGTAAATAAACTTAATTCAAATAAATATATAGATTTCAAAGGTTTTCACAGTCATATAGGTTCTCAAATTTTAAATGAAGAATCCTTCTATGAAGAGATTAACGTTATGATGAATTTTATTAAAGAAGTTTCCGAAAAATGTGGGACAACTATTCAGGAATTAAATTTAGGTGGTGGCTTTGGAGTATATTATTCAAAAAAAGATAGACCAATTAATTTAAAAAATTTACTCAAAAATATGCTAGATAAAATTAAAAGTAAAGCTGATGAATTTAAACTACCATATCCTAAAATAATGATAGAACCTGGAAGATCGATAGTTGCAAATGCTGGGACTACATTATATCAAGTAGGGTGCACTAAAAAAACACATAGTGGAAAACATTATGTATTTGTGGATGGTGGTATGAATGACAATCCAAGAACAGCTTTATATAATGCACAATATGAAGCAGCTATAGCAAATAAAATGAATGATGAAAAAGAAGGTATCTATACTATAACTGGAAGATGCTGCGAATCTGGAGATATAATTGCCAAAGATATATCTTTACCACATCCTAATATTGGAGATATTATTGCAGTTTCAACAACAGGTGCTTATAACTATAGCATGGCAAGTAATTATAACAGGCTTCCTAGACCGTCAGTGATATTTGTCAAAAATGGAAATTCTAAGTGTATTGTTCGAAGAGAAACATATGAAGATATAATAAAAAATGATCTGCCTTTATAATTAATAGAAGAGGCTTGTCATAAATCAAAAGTGCTTAGGAACTAACTTATTTTTAATGAAAATTCCTAGGCACTTTTGATTTTTAGAAATCCTTTAATTTTATTCTATTGGAATTTTATTTTCTTTTGAAGTAGTCTTTTTCTTAGGTAATTTTACTTTTAATACTCCATTTTTAAATTTGGCTTTAATCTTATCTTGATCTACATCATCTATATAGAAAGATCTCCTAAAGGAACCATATCTTCTTTCTTTTCTAATGTAATTTTCTTCTTCTTCATCTATCTCTTCTTTTCTTTCTACAGCTAATGTCAATATATCATCTTTTATTTCTAAAGTTATATCATCTTTATCTACACCTGGGATTTCTGCTTCGAGTATATATTCCTTATCTCTTTCTTTTATATCTACTCTTATTGGATTATAAGTATCATCAAATTCCTCTAACATAGAATCAAATAAAGTATCTAAAAAATCTCCTTTAAATTCTCTTGGTAACCTGCTTCCAAATCCTCTATAAGGTGTAATTCCAAACATCCTATCTACCCCCTTCATATGATGTTTTTACTTTGACTTTCTTTGACCTTACATTTACAGATTAACATTTTATTCATTTTTATTCAAGGATTAAATATTATGTTAACTTATCATTTTTTGAATTTTTATTTATATTCCTTTCATTTTCTCCATTTTTCTTATTTTTTTATGTATGTTTACTTTATATCACACACAGTATAATTTGTTTTATTAATGTATTTAAATCCATATTCATCTACGGAAATTATGTTTATACTACCATTTTCCACTTTGAATTTAAAAAAATAATTCACATTATCAAATACCCAACTTAAAGCAATCCTTATAACTCCATCATGACATACTAAAACTACATTCTTATCTTTTTTAGATAATTCCTCTAAAAAAGATGTAACCCTTTCATAAGCAAGCTTTATACTCTCTCCTTTAGGAGTCACATAGTTTATATAATCTTCATTCCACTGCTTTGCTTCTTCTGGAAACTTTTCTTTAATAACTTCATAAGAATTTCCTTCAAATAACCCAAAATCTACTTCTTTTATCCTTTCTTCTTTTTCCCCATCTAATTCTAAAATTTCCATAGTTTCAATAGCTCTATATAACGGACTTACATATACCTTATCAAAGGATAAAGTGCCCAAATAAGTCTTGACCTTTTTTATTTGTTCTCTTCCTTTTTCCGTCAATCTAGTGCTTTTAGTACTAAATATTCCTTCTACATTATTTTCTGTTTGTCCATGTCTTATCAATATTATATCCACTTAATCACCTCCAAAAATGTCATCAAGGATACTATTTCTGCTATTTCTATGGTAGCTCCATATACATCTCCAGTAAAGCCGTCTATCTTTTTATAGCTTAATTTAGCCATTATTTCAGCTGCCAAAAACGAAAGTCCAAGAGGAATTAAATATATTGGATTAATTAATAAAAGTAATATAATATATATAATCCCTCCCATAAAAGCAAATTTTTTAGGATTACTTCTATGGAACATATCTCCTATGCCACCTTTTCTGCTAACTTTCTTCGTAGACATTATATAGGATATTACTAATCGACTATTTCCATAGGATAAAGCTAATATCAAAAAAATATTTTCTTGGATACTAAATATAAGAATATATTTTAAAAAAATATCAAGTACTATGGCTATAACACCAAAAGTCCCTATACGACTATCCTTCATTATTTCAAGAACCCTGTCCTTATCTCTATATGAGAAAAAGCCATCACAAGTATCAGATAATCCATCTAAGTGAAGACCCCCTGTTAATGCTATCATGGACACTAACGCAAAAAAAGTTCCAATGTATTCATTTAAATGAGAAAACATATAAAAGCAAAGACTCCCAATGCTTCCAATTATCACACCTACTAATGGAAAGAAAAAAGTACTCTTTGATAAATTTGTTTTATTAAATTCTACAGATTTTTTTATGGGTAATCGTGTTAAAAATTGTATGGCCAATATTAATCCATCTATCATTTTATCTTCACTGGTATTCCACAACATACCAAATAAACCTCTTGAGATAGTGTTGCTATCCTTTGGTTTATCCTTCCCTGAATATCCCTAAACACTCTACCTACATGATTATCTGGAACTAAAGAATAACCAACTTCATTAGTTACCAACACCAAATTATATCCTTTAGCTTCTACAGCTTTTATCAAGGAATATATTTCTTCATATATTTTATTTTCTACTTTGTTTTGTAATTGATAATCTATATATTTCTTTCCTTTAGTCATATCATACATTATATTTGAAGTAAGCACTGTTATACAATCCAATAAATAATTTTTTTCTATTCCTAAAGCATTGACTAATGAATAATTACCTTCATAAGTTCGCCAACAAGATGGTCGATTCTTTTTATGTAATTTAACTCTTTCTTCCATTTCCTTATCCCATATTTTAGATGTAGCTATATATACTACATCTTTTTCATCTTTATATAAGTTTTCTGCAAAAGTACTTTTACCACTTCTTGCTCCACCAGTAACTAATATTATCATATTGATCACCTATTTTTTTCTTCTCTAATATCTATTAAAACTTTACTGTCGATAGAAGCTTCTTCAAAAGTAGCCATATTATCCATGATATACAAAGCTGCATCTATTATTTGAAATGCTAGTGGACAACCAGAACCTTCTCCTAGTCTCATTTCTAAATTCAACATAGGGCTAAGTCCTATCTCTTTCATCATACATATAGCCCCGGGCTCTTTTGATAAATGAGATGGAAATATATATTCCTTTACTAATGGATTTAATCTTATAGCACATAATGCTGCTGCTGAGGATATAAAACCATCCATAACTATGGGTTTTTTGTTTTTTGCTGCTGATAAAAAGAGTCCACACATACCAGCTATATCAAAACCACCAACTTTTGCAATTACATCTATAGGATCCTTCTTATCAGGTTTATTTATCTCTATCCCTTTTCTTATTGCCTCTTTTTTTAAATTATATTGTTCCTCTGTAAGACCTGCACCTTTACCACTAGTAATCTCTGGTCCTAATCCAGTAAAAGCACTTAAAATTGCAGCTGAAGTAGTAGTATTGCCAATACCTAACTCTCCAGTCCCTAATATTTTATATCCTTTGCTATAGAGATTATCTCCAATTTCTATCCCTGTTTCAATTGCCTTAATTGCTTCTTCATATGTCATACTTGGTTCTCTTGTAAAATTTTTAGTTCCATAATTTATCTTCCGTTTTAATATTCCAGGATAATCTATATCTCCATTTAAGCCAATGTCCACTACAGTTAAGTCCGTATTAGTCATCTTGGATAGAACAGATACTCCTGTAAGCCCTTTTATCATATTTTCAGTTAAAATCATGGTGAATTCTTGAGGACAAGCACTTACTCCTTCTTCTACCACTCCATTGTCAGCACACATTACTACTATATTTCTTTTTTCTATTTTATTATGTGCTTTCCCTGTAATTCCAGCCATTTTTATAACTATCTCTTCTAATTTTCCAAGACTTCCTATAGGCTTTGCTAAACTGTCTAATCGCTCTTTCGCTATTTTTTTAGCCTTTTCATTTGGAGAATTTATTGCCTTTAATGTTTCCTTAAGTAATTCCATATTTATCCCTTCCTTTACTTTATTTTATTTTTATATTAACATATACATTTTATCAGAAATAGATAAAAAAAATAGAGGTACATTATAACTAAAAAAAGCCTAGCATATGCTAGGCAAACTTTTGGCGGAGAGAGAGGGATTCGAACCCTCGGCACAGCTTATGCTGTGCAGTGGTTTTCGAGACCACCACCTTCAACCTCTCGGACATCTCTCCAAATAATAGAAATGAAAAATTAGACTATTTATTCTTTCTAATCTGTTTAAAAAAATTGGTTATTATATTGCTACATTTGTCCTCTAATATCCCAAATTTTACTTCTGGTCTATGATTAAATTTAGGATTATCCAGTACATTAATTACAGAGCCACATGCTCCTCCCTTAGGATCTTTTGCTCCTATTACTACCCTATCTATTCGAGAATTAATTATAGCCCCAGCACACATAGCACAAGGCTCTAAAGTTACATAAATGGTAGTACCTGTGAGCCTCCATCCTCCCAAATACTTACTAGCCTCTTTTATAGCTATAATTTCTGCATGAGCTGTTGGATCCTTAGTACTTTCTCTTTTATTATATCCCCTTCCAACTATTTTGCCTTCATGTACAATAACAGCACCTATAGGTACTTCATAGGTGCTAAAAGCTTTATATGCTTCTTCAAGTGCTAGACTCATATATATTTCATCCATAAACACAACCCCAAACAAATGGTGCACCCGAGAGGAGTCGAACCCCCGACACACGCCTTAGGAGGGCGCTGCTCTATCCTGCTGAGCTACGGGTGCACAACTAATATTTACACTAATATATTTTACATTAGTTTTCTTTGTTTGTCAATTTTTTTATCAATATCATCCTGTTACTATTCTAGACGATATTGCAGAAAGTAAATCTTTTATATATCTAAACACAGCTAAAAAAAGTCTTTCTTTCTTTACTTCTTCATGAACTACTAGGTTTAATTCATCTACTGCTTGTCCATTTTTATATATGATCATTTTTCCTATTTTATCTAATTCTTTCAATGGGAATTTTATATTCTCATCTATTTTAATATCTATATCCAAATTATCTCCAATTTTAGCTATAATGCTATAATCATCTGAAGGATACACTTCTATATATTTATCTCTACTCTTTGGCACATATACAACATCTAATGGCACACTTTTATATGCTATAATTCTATTAGAATAATTGTCTAAGCCATATTGAATTAATTTTTTCCCTATTTCTTTCCTTTTCTGTTCACTTTCCGTACCCATTATTATGCCTATAAGTCGAAAATCTTTATGCTTTTCATCACAAACAGAAACTTTAATAGTAGATACTAAACAATATCCAGCTTTATTGGTAAAACCAGTTTTTAATCCATCTATTCCTTCTATTTCCTTTAGTAAAGGATTAGTATTTTCTTTCCTATAATTTCTCCAAGGAATATTTATTTCAGGAATGGTTGCTAAGGATAAAATTTGAGGAAATTTATTTATTACATATCTTGATAATATAAATATCTCCTTGGGACTCATCATATTTTGAAGTCCTGCCTCTGGTAAACCGGTAGAGTTAAAAAATATAGCAGTATCTAAACCTAATTCCCGTGCTTTTTCATTCATCATTCTTACAAAAGCCCCTTCTGTTCCTGCTGTGTGCTTTGCAAGGGCATAAGTAGCATCATTAGCTGATACCACTATTGAAGCTTTTATTAAATCCTCTACTGAAAATATCTCCCCTTTTTTTAAATTCAAACTAGAACCTTTAATTCTAGTAATATCATCATCTATACATATTTTATCATATAAAGAAATACTTCCCTTCTCTACTTCTTCCATAACTACTAAATAGGTCATAATTTTAGTGATACTAGCTACTTCCATCGGTTCATGTATATTGTATCCCTCTAATATTTCTCCTGTTTCAAAATTTCCCAATAAATAAGCAGATACCTCATCTTCAATATTAATTGAGGCAAATGTAGCTGAATTGATAATAAATATAAATAGTAAAGATAATAAAAAAGTCCTAGTAAATTTTTTATTCATATGTAATCCCTCACTCTTAATGCTTATATTATAAATTTAGTTTTTGCCATAGAGCCACTTATCAATTCTCTCATCAAAAGAGGTTCCTGTTACTTCTTCACATGTTTTTATAAAATCCTCAGTTGTCGCATTATGAAATTTATAAGTGTTATAATATTTATTTAATATATCATACAATATTTCTTTACCAAAATCCTCCTCTATTTCATTTAAAAACATAGCACCTTTTGAATACACCAAAAGTCCATAATCATCCCAATCTTTAAATTGATCTAAAGGCTTATTGATTATTTCATCTTTAGTTATAAGAAATTTCCCATATTCATAATTGTTCTTGCAATAATAATTATAATACTCTTTAGCTACTTTTTCACCATATTTTTCATCAATATAAATTACTTCTGAATAGGTTGCAAAAGATTCATCTAACCAAGCTTCATCTATTTGATCATTTCCAACCACTCCATACCACCATTGATGAGCAGTTTCATGAACTATTACAGTTTCTAAAATATCCTTAGAATTAGAAGTAAAGTAATCTTTACCTATAAATACTATTGTTGGATACTCCATACCTGTAGGAAATTCTGTCATAACTATGGAATATTGACCATAAGGATATTTACCAAATATACTATTGAATATATTTATGGCATCCACGCCCACTTTTAATGCAAAGTTTTCCATTTCTCTCTTTTCTTCTAAAGAATATAGTTTTACTGTTGTACCATTTATATCTTTTTCTGTTATTTTAAATTTAGAACTAGCTACCCAAGCAAAATCCCTTATTAATTTACCTTCTATTGTATAAATTTTCTCATCCTTTTTTACTTTTTCATGTATTATATTTCCAGTGGAGGCTACAACAAAATCCTTTGGTACTGTAATAATCACATCATAATTACCTATATCACTATAAAAGGGATCTCCTATATCATAGAAAGGATCTAAATTCCACCCTTTATCATCATACACACAAGCTATAGGGTACCAATTCCCAAAATTAAATATTTCTTCTCCATATCCAAATCTATCTACATTTAAAGGTAGTTTTACATTATATTCTAAATATATTTCCACCTTCTCATCTGGTTTTAATACAAAGGGTAAGTCTATCTTTAATATAGTATCGTCTATACCTTCTATATGAAATATTACTGGTTTTTTATCAATTAAAATATTATTTATTTCTATATACCCTGGTTCAAAATCTTCTTCAGTAAAGGATACATTGTCAAATAATACAGGAGCAGTTTCAACTGATTTATATGCATTAGGATATAGATGAAAATATATATTTTTTAATTCATCTTTTGAAGAATTTATATAGTCTACCTTCTGCTTAGCTGTATAAGTTTTATTATCCGCATCCAATTCTACTTCTATTTTGTAGTAAGGTATTTTATTTATGTCTATGCCATTGTAATCATCAACTATTAAAGTGGGATTTTCTTCTACTTTGTTAGTACAACTACTTGTAATAAAAGTTAAGGTTATAATAAGAATAATAAGTATATATTTATTTCTATTCAAAATTTTACCTCCTCGTATAATAATGTTGTAGTTAAAAACTATATTTACTTTTCTATCTCACTCTTCTTGTGAGATAATATTTGTACAGATAGAGGTCGTAGCATTCCTCCTTGAGGCCTAGTCTTCC
>FZPS01000187.1_pt116 | contig 18935 bp, 19 predicted proteins | sample 1817821 | NCBI WGS metagenome assembly FZPS01 (sample SAMEA104158645, study PRJEB21678) | metagenome | place: Germany | collected 2015-04-21
AACAATTGGGTTACAGGTGACGCGGTGATTTCCACTCTAGGCGGACGCTTTCCGCGGGATCGGCCTCAGCTAATTGATAAAAGCTTTCCAAGCTTTTATCACTGGATCTTCGGACACGATTGTTCCCCCTGGAGTCGCCGCCTGCCGTTCTAATCACTTGATTAGGCTTCTTAATTTACGTATGATATTGTATTTTCATTTGTAATTGTTCGTGTTCTTAACTAGATTTTTGTATTATGAAATTGACTCTCATAAATACTCAATTAATTAAAGGATCCTGACTATTTTGTCGGATCCTTTTTATATACAGAAAAGTTTGCTTCTCCCCTGCTTAATAACGTTAAATTTGAGGTTTTGATTGTTAGCTTGGACAGACAAAAGTTACTTTCAATTGCTCTTAGTCTAATAAACTCAATCTCGATTCTAGCTCATTCTTGCGTTTATTGTGATTAAACTGATAGACTAATATATAATTGTTTTTATTTGTATCAAGAGGAGGATTATCTTTGAATAATGAACCAAAAAAGTTATATCAGGATGCTTTTCGCGTATTAAAAGATACGAGCCGAACTTTTTATATCCCTATTACATTATTAAAGCCTAAGTTAAAGAAAACTGTTGCTTCGGCTTACCTTTGTATGCGAGCAATTGATGAAATTGAAGATCATGAAGAATTATCAATAGACGTAAAAAGCTGTTTACTCACTCGAATCAGTCACATGCTCGAAAGTAATTTTAGCCGATCAGGATATCAAGAATTAATTCAACCATATCATGATAAATTACCTGAGGTTACGATTCGCTTAGCAGACTGGCTTGACTTTTGTCCGAATGACGTTGTAAGTAAAGTTATGCATTATACTGGTGTCATGGCAAATGGTATGGCAAAATGGGCGAAGAGGAATTGGGACATTATAACGAAAGAAGACTTTGATGATTATACTTTTTATGTTGCTGGTCTTGTAGGTGTGATGCTTTCAGAAATATGGCAATGGTATGACGATGTTAAGACTGATCAAGATCTCGCTATTGGCTTCGGCAGGGCTTTACAATGCGTGAATATTCTTCGTAATCAAGATGAAGATTATGATCGTGGCGTGAATTTCTTACCGAATGATTGGACTCGAGGAGATTTATTTAACTATGCCGATCAGAATCTGCAATTAGCAAAACAATATATTGAAACACTTACGAATAACAATATCAAGATTTTTTGTCTCATTCCATATAAGCTAGCTGATAAAACATTATCTGTTATGAAAAAAGGCCGCGAAAAAATGACGCGCTCCGAAGTTAAAACAATTGTGGCAGAAATTATTGAAGACTAATAACCTACTCAGTTGTCAATTTTGACAATTGAGTAGGTCTTTTCTAATGACTAAATTAGGTACCGCAAAATGTTTGGTATCGTTGATTTGATTTTGGTGGTAAATTGATATACGCCAATTGATCATTTGAATATGCATAGGGATTTTTTAAAGCTAGATGTAGCTTTGTAAATGGTTCGTAATCCCGTTCTTTAACAGCTTTCTCAAGTACATCTTCCACTAAATAATTTCTTGGAATAATCATCGGGTTAGAACGTCTCATCAATCTTGTGATATCTTCTTTTGAAGCAGTTTGTTGAGCTGTTTTTTGTTCCCATTTACTAAACCAATGCTTAAATTCCTTTGACTCAAACCATTTTTGCCTACTAAAATCATTTACAGTTAACGCTCGAAATGTGTCCGTATAATCTGCTTGGAACATATTCATCATATTTAGGAGTTCCTCAATAAACGATTGTTCAACGTTCGTTACTTCAAAAAACCCTAATTTCGCCTTCATTCCAACAGTCCAAGCATGATCATAAACCTCAGAAAAATAATTTAGTAGAGATTGAGCTTGATTTATTGCATGACTCTTTTCTTCAGCTAAAATGGGTAATAAAGATTCTGCAAGACGGGCTAAGTTCCAAATTGCAACAGGCTTTTGTTGATTATATGCATACCTTCCATGTTGATCAATTGAACTAAAAACCGTACTCGGATTGTATTGATCAATAAATGCGCAAGGTCCATAATCTATTGTCTCTCCACTAATTGTCATATTATCTGTATTCATTACGCCATGGACAAAGCCAACTAAATCCCATTTTACAACTAATTTTGCTTGATTTTCTATTACCTCTTTCAGAAATAATATATATTTGTTTGGTAGTTCAATCAGGTGAGGATGATGTCTACTGATTGCATAATCAGCCAACTGTTTTAAGTCTTGAATCGTACCAAACTGTCTAGCAAATTGAAATGTCCCCACTCTCAAGTGACTTGACGCTACCCTGGTTAGAACTGCACCTGGCAATGCCTGTTCACGCATCACTTGTTCACCAGTTGTGACGACTGCAAGTGCCCTAGTTGTTGGAATACCTAATCCATACATTGCCTCACTAATTAAAAATTCTCTTAACATTGGCCCCAACGCTGCCCGACCATCACCACCTCTTGAGTATGGTGTCTTACCTGCTCCTTTTAACTGAATATCGAATCTACTTTTATTTGGTGTAATCTGTTCACCTAAAAGGATTGCCCGTCCATCACCTAGCATTGTAAAATAACCAAATTGATGACCAGCATAGGCTTGCGCAATTGGCTTTGAACCGTGTGGAATCTGATTACCAGATAATGTTCTCAAGCCCTCAGTATTCTTCAAGTGATTAATTTTTAGACCAAGTTCATTTGCTAAATCCTCATTAATCATTACCCATTCTGGTGATTTAACTGGCGTGGGATTTGTAAAGGTAAAAAATTTGTCTACTAAAGTAGTATAGCTATGCTCAAATTTCCAACCAATTTCATTTACTTCGATCATGATCGCTCCTTTCAGAATGATACACTATTGCTTACACGTTATCTATTTTTTTAACATGAATTAAATAAATCATGATGCCCAACAACATACAAAAACCAAACATGACCCATGTAGTGTAGCTTAGTTGTAAAATTAAATAAAATGTTATTAAAACAGTTATAATTGGAATAAATGGTACCCAAGGCACTCTAAATTCATCTTTCGTCGGCTCTCCTTTTTGCTTTCTAAGATAAATTAACCCAATCGCTAACATCATCATCACAATAAGTGTTACTAAATTAGTTAACTCAGCTAAAGATTGTAATGGAATAACACCAGAAAATATTGCCGCAATTAACCCAGCTGTCCATGTTGCTTTTTGTGGTGTTTGGGTTTGTTGATTAAGTTGACTCAAATATCTAGGCAAAAGCTTACCCTTACTCATTGCATAAAGAAGTCGAGCTAATCCATATAACATAGCAATCAACACCGTTAACAAAGTAATTATTGCTCCTACAGAAATAACAGCAGCAATCAATCCTTGATCAACATAACGAAGTGCAAATGCTACTGGATCTTTTACACCTAGATCTGTATATGGAACGATTCCTGTTAACACAAGTGTAACTAATATATATAATAATGTAGAAATCCCGATCGCGATTAATATACCTCTTGGCAAGCTTTTTTGAGGATTTTTCACTTCTTCTGCTGACATACTTATTGAATCAAAACCTAAAAAAGCAAAAAATACTAATGTAGCACCTGATGTGACACCTGATAAACCATAAGGCATAACTGGTGTCCAATTTTCTGGATTAATATAAAACATACCTATTAATATAAATAAGGCAATGATAATAAATTTTAAGAAAAATAGCATGTTATTAAGTCTTAAGGCTTTCTTCGTTTCCTGACTGACAAGCCAAGTAACAAGTAACGTCATGATAATAGCAATTAAATCTACGTACGTACCAGCTTCTGCATTAAATGAAGCTTGAAAGATTGTTGGTAATGGCATACCTAAACCCTTTAAAAATCCATTTACATAGCCAGACCAACCAGAAGCTACTGAAGCTGATGCAAGCAGATATTCCCAAATCGTCAACCACCCAGCAATCCATGCAATGCGCTTTCCCGCTATCGCAAGCATATATGCATAAGGTCCACCTGCTAATGGTAACCGTGATGACAGCTCCGCATAACATAAGCCAATCATAATGATGACGATACCAGCAATTAAAAATGAAAAAACTAATCCTGGACCAGCATATTCGTTTGCAGCTGTACCAGTAATTACAAAGATACCAGTACCAACAACTGCTCCAAGACCTAATAAGACTAAATCAATTGTTTTTAAGTTTTTTTTCATGTTTGTCTGATTATTATCCATCTAATCTATTCCTCATTTTCAAAAAAGTAACTCTTAACCATTTCACACTATCCGCTCAAGTCAAAAAGTCCATCTTCAATCTTACTAGAAATTCGGGCTGAATGCTATCTCATTTTCGTGATAGTATCGTGATTATCTTGACCTATTTTAGAAAAATCAACATAAAAAACGGTAAGATAATTTTCATTAATTATCTTACCGTCTTAATCTTCTTATTAATCATGATAAGCTTGATCAGCTCTTGCTAACATCTCATAAGTTGCTTTATACGTTTCACATCCATCACTTGGTACCGTATAGTCATTCGTTATTATCCGTAATTGTTTAAAATCAGCTGATAAATCTATTTGGCTAAAATCATTTTGTTTCACTTTTTCATTGATTGCTTTAAAGATATCACGCACTTCAGCTAATTCAGGATGTCCGTCACCATGAACTCTCGCGAGTATAGGTGTGTATTTTTCTAGTAATGGAAAATCATCGTTAATAGTTTTTGTAAAAGATGTCTTAGTCATAATCCATTGCCCCTTTCATTTATTTAAGCTAAGCATAACTGAACAAGCACAAAAAAAACTTGACCGAGATCAAGTTTTTTATAATTTTTCAACACTAAATTGTCGGGATAATCGAAAGCATGATGATATGACAGATATTTTTTATGTACTATTATTATTTACCTTTATTACTCTTGTTATGATCAAATGTCTGTGCTTTGATAATGAAGTATATTGTAGACACGATGATAAATATAGTAGCTGGTATTATGGAATTTTCATAACCAAATCCATACAAAGCTCCTGCTAGAATAAAGACAGCTCCATTGACGTATGAATATATTCCCATGAATCGTCCAAGTCCTTTAGTATCAACGTTTTTCTGTTTCTCCTTTGACATTGTGTTGTATCCTGAAATTAAAAAATACCATTTTAATTTATGAACCATGAATCCAAATAAGATTAAGATAAGGCCTACAAGAAATAAAATATACATCGCTAAACCTCCAATATTATCTTTTTATTTTCATCATGATCATTATTGTTATATTTAAATCAACATACAGTAATCGTCTGTATCGTTAGTTACTCACCCCGATTCTATATCGCTACCTATAATATCAAGAAAACCTAAGCTTGCTTGTTAAGTTACAAACTTAGGTTATCAATCATTAATTAGATCCAGCCACGAAGTTTTACTGCATTTGCAACTCGTTCAATTGCTATAACGTATGCTGCATCCCTCATATATAATTCCTTTTCTTCTGCTAATTCATGAACTGCGTGAAACGCAGCTGTCATTTTACTGTCTAACTTTTCAAGTACTTCAGCCTTATCCCAGAAATAGTTCATATTTGATTGAACTTGCTCAAAGTAACTACACGTTACTCCACCTGCGTTACAAAGGAAATCAGGAACTAAGTAAATTCCTCGTTCTTTAATTAATTTATCAGCATCAGGAGTTGTTGGACCGTTCGCGCCTTCACAAATTACTTTTACAGACTGATTAATTAATGGGAATTTGTCAGCTGTAATTTGGTTTTCAAGTGCACATGGGAGTAAAATGTCTACTTCTTGTTCTAACCAAGCATCTCCATCTAATACTTCATAGCCTATTTGAACAGCTTTTTCTTTATCGATCGTTCCAAACTTATCTTTGATCAACACCAATTCTTCAACATTAATTCCATTTAAATTGCGATAAGTATAGGCTTTTTTATCTTGATTATCCCATGTAGAAATGGCGATAATTCTACCACCCATTTCAGAATATAGGCGAGCTGCATATTCCGCTACATTACCAAAGCCTTGAATACTTGCTGTCGTTTTTGTAATGTCAATATTTTGAGTTTTTAATGCTTCACGAAGTGTATAAATAACACCGTATCCAGTAGCTTCTGTTCGACCTAATGAACCACCCATGCCGACTGGTTTACCGGTAATTGCTCCTGGATAATGTCCACCACGAATTGTTTCATATTCATCTAACATCCATAACATATGTTGTGCATTTGACATCACATCTGGAGCTGGAACATCAATCACTTCTCCGATATTCCTTGCTAATTGTCTGACATATCCTCGGCAGAGTCGTTCTTGTTCAGCATCAGATAATTGTCTTGGATCACAGACAATTCCACCCTTTCCTCCACCTAGAGGGATATCAACGACGGCACACTTCCAAGTCATCCACATTGATAGAGCACGAATTGTATCGACCGTTTCATTTGGATCGAAGCGAATCCCACCTTTAGCAGGGCCTCTTGCATCGTTATGCTGAATTCTGTATCCCTTAAAGACTTTTGTTGTTCCGTCATCCATTTTCACTGGTATAGTAAAATGAAATTCTCGACTTGGTTCACGAAGAATTTCACGAGCAGATTGGTTTAAGTTAATTAAGTCTGCAACATGATCAAATTGTTCTTGTGCTGTTTGATAAGCATTATAATTATCTTGTGTCACTATTCAGTTCCTCCAATTTCATTTCTTATAATTTTAAATTAAAATGACTTATAAAACAATTATGACGATTTAGTTTAAAATTTCAAGTGAATTATCTGAAATTTCTTGAAATAAATTACGACAGCTTGTAAAAACTTTTCATAAGATATTTCAAGAAGTTCAAATAGTTCATTTCATCTTTTACGCTTCGTTTGTCATCTTTAATTTTATACCATTTTAGACTAACTTTAATAGCTGTAATTTAAATAGAAAGACTCCTCATATTGTATGAGAAGTCTTTGATTAATAAACTAAATCAATGTTTAATCGATTTTTTTATTTCTTTTTTGAAATAATCATCTGTATTGAGTCAATTTCATAATACAAAAATCTAGTTAAGAACACGAACAATTACAAATGAAAATACAATATCATACGTAAATAAAGAAGCCTAATCAAGTGATTAGAACGGCAGGCGGCGACTCCAGCGGGAACAATCGTGTCCGAAGATCCAGTGATAAAAGCTTGGAAAGCTTTTATCAATTAGCTGAGGCCGATCCCGCGGAAAGCGTCCGCCTAGAGTGGAAATCACCGCGTCACCTGTAACCCAATTGTTCGTGTTTTATAGCCAATTAAGTCATTATGAAATTCATTCGTATTAAATGCCAAATCATTAACTAATTCATCAATTACATTTAAGTGTTCGCTAATTTCTTCAAAGACTTGATATCCTTGTTTGATACATTCTGTGTAGTCTAATACTTCATAACTTTTTGTCGGCACCTGGAATTGTGAAATCCAATTGTAAAGCTGTTCAATTTCAGTATCATTCATGATCACTGGTTCATTTCTCATAATGTGTATAAACTGACTTACACGATAAATTGGTAAATTCGTTAAATTATTAACGACGACATTATTATTGGCAATAATGATAATCGGTTTAACTTCTGGAACTTGATTACCTGTTTCCTCAATGTATTGCCCAAATAGCCCATCTGTCATACTCATATGATAGTTTACTTGAGAAGATATATCCTGCATCGGTACTTTATTACCGTTATCAAATACCTTAAGCCATTGTCCATCAGGATTGATTTGAATTGAATAATTAGCATGTTCTCCTATGTTTTTCACTTCGATTGAAAATATACCATGCTTAGAAAAAACTAAAAAGTCAGTTTCGAATGATTTATTACCAAACTGTAATTGCACATTTGATAAAGTTTTAAACCCTTGTACCTTTTCAAATGATTTTAGTTCTTTTTCCATTCGGTCTTCGCCTATTTTCCCCAACTGGACACCATTAAGCTTAGCTCTTTGTTCATTGTAAATCTCACGATAATAATCAGTGAATTTTTTCAAATGACGATCATAATACTTGATAAAATCGTTAGACATCCCGAACTTCGTAGCCTTATCTATTATGGCGTTATAATAGTATTCCATAATCGGGTCAAGATAAATTGTTGTTTTTCGTAGCTTATCAACACCAATGTTATCAAGAGTTTCTACTTGATTTGCTAAAAAGTTTTCTTGTTTATCTAAAGGTAATTTTATTGTAGTAGGATTTTTATATTTTCCTTCTAATATGATAGATAAATCGCCTTTCAATGGTGAAACAGCATTTTCATACTTGGAAAAACGCTGATTAATAATTTTATTAACACCTTGGCTCACATAATGACGCTTACGCTTGCTATATGTACTTACAATTAAAGATATCCCCATAATAATCGATACAATGATAACGCCGTATTTTATTATTTCAGCCCAATATAACGAAATAATAGTTACAAGTAAAAATCCAATGATTAATAACCCAATAATCCCATAGAACCCCAGTTCAAAGATAATAGCTATTACTGCTAAGATCAGTTCAAATATTTTTTTAACAATACTTTTTTATTCTGTCTACTATTCTAAAAAACATCGTCAAGCATTCTCCTTAAACGTTAATAACCTAGTAAGTATACTATATTTCTATCATTAATTCTATTTTGAATTTTATTACATCAAGCATGGATTATTATATATTTAAAAATCTCATTAGAAAAAGGTGTTAGCCATTGTATAAATGAACTAACACCTTAAAAGATTATCATCTGTTTGAAATTAATCAATCAGATACTATCAGTAAACTAAATCATAACCATTCTGTTCAACGCCTGGAATTGTGTAAACCTTTGTATAACCAGCATTAACTAATAGATCTGCAGCTAGTTTACTTTGGTACCCTTTTTGGCAGTATAAAATAATTGGTCGATTCTTATCATCACTGATTATATTAGGGTTTTGATTAATGATTAATAATGGATAATTGATGCTCCCTGCTATATGTCCATTTTTATATGCCTCATTTGAACGAACATCGATTAATAATACGCCATCATTATTCACAAGCAAATTATCAGCCTGTTCAGGAGTTAATTCAATACTATTAATTAAACTAACGTTTGTTTTTGGATTACGATATGATCTATCGACCATTCTCAAAATGATTGCCGTAGCTTGAGCTTTAGTTATATTCCCCAACGGATTAAAAATATTAGGCTGATCATCTTCAATAATCCCTTTCACATAGACTTGCGCAATGTGCTGGACGCAAGTTCTACAACTATAAATATCTGTTAATTTTTTGGCAGCTGACCAGTCATGCTCATCTTTTTCACATAATTCAAGTCTAAGCGTATCATGAACAATTCTAGCCGCTTGACGACGCTCAATTGGATTATGCCGATTAAGCATGTCATAATCTTCAATAATCCCTTTTTGAATACAATAGTCCATAGCATCACGTATATAAATCTCGTGTGTTGACTCTTCTTTCCCCTTAAAATATACAACACTTCTTATCAGCCAAATAACGAATTGTTCAGTTGTAATTTTTTCTTCAGATTTATATAATGCTAGATCATTTTCCTGAAGAATATTAAGCTGGACCAATTTACAAATCGATTCTTTTTCCAAGTGATTATCTACACTAGTAAACAATTGATCTACTGCATTGGATTGATTTAGATTTTCAGTCATTATTTATCACTATTAATTTGGCGTTACTCTTACCGTCAGATTATCATGAGCGTTAAGATCTTTAACTGAGAAAATGCCATTGTCATTAGTCTCTTGGTTGCCTGTCCACAAATCTGTTACTGTGAAGTTACGTGCATTTTTAAATTGATCAGCATTAACCATTTTATCGCCGATATACTTAATAATTAGCTCTACATCTACTTGATGAACATTTGATTCTAGCTTATCACTTAAATTAATAAAGCTAAGTGCAATATCCCCATTGGCTAGTGGTTTAGCTAAAATATCTACACGGTTATTGTCTTTTACATATACTGTATCAGGATTTTCTTGATCAAGTGAGCAGTAAATTCTTTTTGCTTGAATACCTAATGGATCTTGGTTTAATTGAATAAGTTCTTTATTTGCAATGATATTCCAGATCTCATCACCTTTTTGCACTCGTCTTAAATCCATACCAAGCATAAGTGGAGCATTCATCATACACCACATTGCCATATGCGTTTCGTTCATAGTTTGTGTTAATCCATCCATCCCTATTACGAGCATGTCAGGGTCATTCCAGCCTTTATCAAGGCCTGCGAACTCATCCATAATAACAGCTTTATTATATTGTGATGTAATACTTGCTGTATAGTCATCACTCCAAACTGCTTTACCTGGATCACCGTCTGATCCTACATTAAAGGTAATGTCATTTAAAATTCTCCATGAATCACCAACTTTATAGCCCCAGTGATGTGGGTGTGTTTTTCCCCATTCGCAAATAGAAAGTACGATCTCATGATTTGGATCAGCTGCATTTAATCCTTCTAAAAATGCTGCATAAGAATTCAATGTATTTTCCTGTCTTCTATGATTCATTAAGCGAATAACATTTTCCCCTTTTGCTAGAGAAACTATGATCTCTTCTGAGTTGATAAAGCTTGTTTTTGTTTCAGTTAGAGGAAGTAAATCATCAAAATATCTAACTTCATTTTCGATATTACCAACAGCAAGCTGTAACCAGCGACCAGTTCCAACTTCTTCTCCGCTTGCATAATTAACGGTGATAGCATATTCTCCTGCCTCTGGTACATCTACAGTAAATGCAAGTTCAGACCATAATTCACCTATTGGCGTCACATCACCATGAGTCCCATCAAATGTTCCGATATTTGTAACATAATCATCTTCCGACTTCACTGCACCATTTCCTAAAAGCTTACCATCGTTAACTACGCTTAATGTTTGGTCCACATCAGCTCCAGATACTGTGATGCTTCTAATGTTTGGAGCATATGTATATTTAGCATTTGTCTCATCCGAAAATGTAGCATTGTCCCATAGGTAGTAACAGTTATCAACCTTTAAGAAATCAACACCCCAATCAACATATGACTGTGTATCTACATCTTCATAACCACATGTTCCCACTGCTGCACCAGCACACAGATTTGTACCGATATCATTATACATACCAAATAATAGTCCTTTACTATGGATGTAATCAGATAATGCCTTAAAACCGCTCGGGAATTTCACAGTCTCATTTGATAATAAACCATCGACACGCTCTGATTTATAGCATCCATCATCCAGAACAACGTATTTATAACCTAACTTATCTAATTCTAAATCAATAATTGCATCTGCCATTGCTTTTGTTAGCGCTTCACTATTTTTGCTCCCAAAAGCATTCCAACTATTCCACCCCATCGCAGGTAGTCTATCTTTCTTTTTATTTAGAAGTACTTTATCATTTGTAAACGCTGGAAACATATATTCAGCGTCTGACAGAACTGCTGGTGCTGTTCTTGATGTTGCGATTGATGACTTCTTTACCTCATTATTACTCATTACATTTCCTCCTTTAATCACACTTATTAATAAAAATTATTTCATGTTCTTACTATTAATCTAATTAAAAGTTTAGCATGTTCATCTATACAGTTCAATAACATTAATTAATTTAATTTAAAAAGTATTTATGCAATGGATCTAAGTCAATATCTTCATTTTTTGCGATATATGTCAACCCTAAAATAATTCCTATGAAAGGAATAGAAATTGATACTATATACATCCAACATCCACTGTCATCATCGCTTACATGATTATAATGATTTTCTTCTGCATACACAGACAATCTCCCACCACATTCACTACAATTTTCAGCTATTTATGGAAATATTAATCCGCACTGACGACAAATCTTCTTATATGTTTTAACTGCACTTAATGGAACACCACACCTAAAACATTCCGTTCGGTTTTTACCATTTAACTCATTACAATTCGAACAAGTCTGCAATATAAAACTCACCTTTCATATGAATATTTTAGTTAATTCATTAATCCATACTTCGTCACTCTCCTAAAAATGCACTTATCTAATAATATCCATAAAATATATTAACAACTTAGTTCGATAACACTGAAATTTTTTTGTAATTTTGATGATTTTACTTTTAATCATTACTCCTTTATAAAAATTACACGTTTACATTTCGATTAACCTATTTATCCTGATAAAAAAACTCCCTTTCGTATTCCTTAACTAATTAAAAAATTTACAAAAAGGGAGCCTTTTTTAGTTCAATTTTTCTCAAGATTTCTTCACAAATTCAGATTTTAATTTCATTGCACCGAAACCATCAATTTTACAATCAATGTCGTGTCCGTCTTTAGCATTATGTATTAACCTGATTCCTTTAACTTTTGTACCTTTTTTAACTGCTGATGAGCTACCTTTAACTTTTAAGTCTTTAATCACAATAACAGTATCCCCATCATTTAAAGGATTTCCATTTGAATCAGTTATCGTCTCTTCATTTGTAGTTGACTCAGCGTCTAAACTCCACTCGTGTGCACATAATGAACAAACAATTAAATCTCTATCTTCATAAGTATACTCAGAACCACAGCTTGGACAGTTTGGTAATCCTGACATAACTTGCACCTCCTATCTTACATATCTTAACCATACTAACATATTTATTCAGATTGCTCTAGTGTCGACAAGGGGAGGTAGCGGAACCTAATTAACTCTGCACTAATAAAATAAATGACATAAAAACACAATAATAATACATAGCCAACCATTTCTATTAATTAAAATAATCTCTTTTATCAAACATTTATTTTATAGCAGACACAATTAACATCATTGGGCGACGTAATTCATTTTTCATTTCAGGATCGTGTAACATATTATCTGAAGGTACTGGTTCTACAACCTGCTGTATTGTAAAGCCAGCTAAAATAAGCGTGTTCAAGTAAGTTGTCAGTGTTCGATGTTGTTTCAAAACTTTTTCACCTAAAAATGTCGTTTCTCGCTTCCCTTCATAAAAGTAATGATCCAAAGGAAAGTGCGCTTTTTCTCCCGCTTCATTATAGCACCAATCTTGTGAGCCATGTGCAGTATAGATTGGATGCTCCACTGTAAATACCAACTCTCCACCTGGCTTAAGCATTTGATAAATCTTTTTTATTAAGGCTTTATAATCAAATATATAATGAAATACTAATGAGCTGATAATGATATCAAAACTATCACTTGGAAACTCAACATCCTCTATCGATTGGCATATATATTTAACTTCTTTAAATTTGGTTTTTTGCTTTGCTACTTCCAGCATTTTTTGTGATAGATCAACACCTATTACTGAGGAAGCACCTTTTTCCATCGCATAGATACAATGCCAACCATAGCCACAACCTAAATCAAGGACGTGTTTATTTTGAAATTCAGGAAGAATTCGTTTAAGAGTCTCCCATTCCCCAGCACCAGCCAAACCATTTTTAGACCGTTCCATTTGACTGTATTTTTCAAAGAATAGAGGATGATCATATTTATTTTCTTGCATTTTTATTCTCCTTGCTAACTTCATTATTTGATCTGAAATATTAGAGTTAATGACTATAATCAAATCTAGGTCACTAATATTTGGTTTAAAGCAACCTAGTGTCGCAGAACCATGAAGGTAGATGCCAACTAGGTTCTCACCTAAAATTTCAATATTTCGCTTCACAAATGTATCAAATGTCGATTTATATTCATCAGAAACTGTTTTTATTATTCTATTCATTGTGATCAATCTTTAGATTTTATTATGCTTTATATCTATGAATATACATAAGTGACTGCTTGGGTTCTCCATCACCCTGAACCATACAGTAGAATTCCCAACCATACCTTTCATAAAACTCTGTATGATCTGTTAAAAGATATAGTTGATAGATCCCTTGTTCAGCCATATCTTTGCATACATAGTTTAATAATTCACCAGCTATCCCTTGACCTCGATAGTCCTTTTCAATATATCATGCACATACGTTTGGAGTGAGGTCCTTTCTATTATGAAAATCATTTTCTATAACACCAAGTCCTCCAATAATATTATGATTATCCAAACAAACGTACCAAGATGGAATAGCGGCTTCTGGTTTTAGCGAATCTTCTATACTTTCTTGATACGCTTCTAGAGGGACCCGCCATTTACTATGAAACCATTTTGCTGCTTCATCTTTAAGCTCTTGTTTATTAGATAATTTAATTATTTTATACTCACTCATACGTTCACTTCTCTCTTTAAATGATTTTAATAGCTTTAAATGAAAACAATTTATCTTCTTGCTCATCATTATACTTACATTTCTTTCAATTATAAAGCGAGAAAAATGGCCAGTAAGTAAAATACTTCAATTCACCTACTAGCCATTACCTTGTTTTTTATTTAATTTTATACATTACTATGTCAACTGCTAAATCCCCATCAATGTATTGGTAATAAACTTACCTTCTATATTATTTTTTACCCCCATATTTTATTCCCTTATAAAGAGCTGTTACAGACTCACTGATCGTAATGATGATAATAATTGCCGCTGTTATAAATAGTAATCTTTCGAAAGATATCGTTGTATATTGCTCAAGCTTTTGAACAACTTCACTATTCCAAATATTTGCCTTATAAATGATAGAAATAAACATAGCAGCAGAAATTAAATTTAACACGCTAGTAATAACAGCAATATTCACTGTCCATTTGCCTTTAATAATTTTTATTAGCTCGACCAAAATATTAATTGCAAAGATTAGAAAAATAATTAACTTAAATGAAGACAGCACCTCAATATTAAAAATCGAAATGATATTAACTGCCTCTCCAGGTTCATAATATACGCCAATTAACTCCGGTAAGAAAAAAACAAATGATAAAGCAGCTGTTGATACCATAATGGCGAAGACAGATTCACTTCTTGAAATCACAGCTTTTTGATCAGGTAATTCTGGCAATTGATTAGGCTCCCATTTATCATGTTCAAAACCAGTTTCAACAGGAATGTCTTTATACTCTAATAAAATAAAAATACCTGTTACCCACGCTATTCCTTGTATTGTACCGGAAAATAGCACGCTTATATATCCACCAATCATTTCGGTTATACTACTAGAAGAGAATATAATTCCTAATCCTGTGGAAATTGATATTCCAATGAAAATCGCAAAAGCAACAATTTTCACTACGAAAATATATTTATCATAGTAATTTGGACCGATTAAATATCTCTCTTTTCCTTTGTATCGATTGGCTAGTTCCTTTGGATCTCCAAGTTCTCGCAATACTTTATCTATTTTCTCTTCTTCAGACAGCGTATTATCCATCGCATCAATCATATCGTTAATTAATGATCGCAATTCAATTCCAATTTCATCCTTTAGTTTTTTTGGCAATTGTTGAGTTACTGCGTAAATGTATCTTTCTATCATCATTCATCCTCCTCATTAATTAAGTTACTCACTACTGTATTGAGATCAGACCAAGCAGTACAAAGCTTTAAATATACATCTTTGCCTTGCTCACTTAGCTGATAATACTTCCTTGGTTTCGATCCATCAGTATTCCAAGAGCTTTCTAGAATTCCCTGTTTTTCTAGCCTCCTCAAAAGAGGATATAATGTACTAGCTTCTATATCAAAGCCTTTTTCATTCATAAGAACAATCAAGGAGTAGCCATACTGCGACTGTTTAAGTTGACTTAATACAGCCAAAGTAATAGTTCCTCTTCTAAGTTCTTGAATAATTCCATTTTCTAAATCAGCTTTATTATTTTCCATGCAATCACCTTCCAATTACATTATAGTGTGCGACACACACTATTGTAAACAAAGTATTATTAATTAGTTCTAAATAATTTAATTACTCAATACACATTCGTAATTTTTTTGCTATCTGCAGTACTGTAGTATCAGTTTTTTACAAAAAAATCCTTGATATGTACTAAAACACATATCAAGGACTTAAATATTGTTAGAGGTTGCTATTGATAAATATCATTCAAATTTAAGCATTAAAGAATCACAAACAGGCTCATAGCCAATTTTCTGATAAATACTATTTGATGTGGGATTTAATAAATCTGTGTATAAGACACATCTAGTAAATCCTTTATCTAACGCCATCTGACTAATTTGAGCGACACAAGAACTGGCATAGCCTTTACCACGAAAATATGGTGGTGTATAAACAAATGCTACTCCAATCGCTGTTTTCATTGTTCTTGTATATCCTGCCAATGAGACTGGTACCCCATTGACTTCTAGAACGTAGAGTTTTTTTGTTGATAATAGGTAATGGTATGTTGCTTCTTTTTGTGGTATGGACATCTCTGTATTTCCATAATGACTTGCTGCATAGAATGCTTCAACCCAGTAAGGGAAATAGTACATATCTCTTTCATCCAGTAAACGAACCTCACCATTTTGCTTGATGTTTGGATTTACAGCCTTAAGCTCATAAATGCGTTGACTCATAGTTGTAGAATAGCTCAATCCTTTACGAGAGGTATACGCCTTAGCAAAACATTCTGCTAGGGTTTTTTCCGTCGTAACACCAGAAATTTCATAATCATCAATTCCATCAATCAGACAATTAATTGCTTCTAGGTCAACTATATTGTCCGTTGCATAGAGTGTCATGTTATGCGGTGGTGTCATTAATGCTGTAAGTATTATACCTCTATCATCCGAAATGGTTGCCATCAACCAATTTTTCGGATCACGCCAATCTGTCTTATCTTTTCCTTCATTCCCGATTATAAGATTACCAAGAGGAATCATATTTTGCGCCTCATGACGCATCAATACATCGTAGGTATCTTGGTAAAACTCATGCACATCTGTATACAGCATAAATTGCATTATCACATCACCTGCCACGATAAAGATGAACTTACGGATATAATTACTTTAGCGAATAGAATTTTATGAAGACTCAATGATTAGACATCTACATATTTCCATTCCATTTAGATCATCATGTTAATTTTCAGGATAAAGATTTTGATAGGTTTCAACAGTACGTTTGATAAGCTCCTTCAAAATATTAATATCAATATCATCAAGCTTATTTACATAAATACATGCTTTACTTGTCTTATGTTTACCGAAGCTTTCGAGCAGTTTATCTCTTTCCTCACTTTCATGGAGTAAGTACAAACTGTGTTTAGCTTTTCTAGGAGAAAAGCCAACTAAAGGTGCGTCACCTTCACGTCCTGATGCGTACTTGTAATGATACTTACCAAATCCGATAATACTAGATCCCCACATTTTCGCCTCAAAACCAGTTGTTTCTTCGAAAATGGCTAATAGCTTGTAGGCATCAGCTTTTTTCTTTTCATTATCTATCTGTTCAATAAAATCAATAACACTATTGTCGTTTTCCTTCATCTTAGTTTCTGACATTTTATTGACTCCTTTTTTGTGTCTTTATTAGAATCTATTATAGCCCATCTCCGAAGCGAAAAGTGGTAGAGATTTTGATGCCTATCACAGAAACTGCACAAAATCTCAAAATTTAAGTAATTCCTTAATTTTAGTGAGATTTTTTTGCATCCATATAACGAGATTACACATAACATATAAACGTTATTATACTAAAGTTTTTATATCTGCTTGATATACCAAGTTGGAATAGGATTTTGCATATTGTTATACCAACTCAGCACATCCTTGGCTTGATTGATCATGGTATATACTTCACTTTCACCAAATGGAATAGCCCATGGTATAGAAGAAAGAAGATTACTGCTAATATATAATGCAAGCAACCTCCAAAATTCAAGCGGCACTTCATTATCAAAATAACTATTTATAATACCTGAAGCAAATATAGGGGAAGCTTGCGCACACCATACAATACGATTAAATTCTTCCCAAGGATCGCCAAAATCGTAACGGTCAAAATCAATAATAACTATATTATTATTTTCAATCATCATATTGCCGATATGATAATCACCGTGTTGAAAGCACTGTGGCCTGTTTGCAAGTAAATGACGGTTAGATTTTATATAGGCAATGATGTTTTCTGCTCCATCAAATTTGATGGGGCACTCATTATACATTTTGATTTTATGATCCATTTTTGCATTAAATCGAGATTCCCAATCAGGCTGATCTTCTGGAGCAGGAATCGAATGAATTACTTTAAGTATTCTACCTGCTTCAAGACCATAAGTATACTGTTCTGATTCTTCAAGAAAGGGGATAACTTCTTCAGCATCTTTGCCATCAATCCAAGTCAAAATAGTGTAAACACCCTCATCACACTTCCCAAACTCTACTGGTTTACACATAGAAACACTGAGATCCGCTACCTGCTTCTGCAAACGAAACATATCTGCACGATTAGCGCTTTTTTCTTCTGGAGTAACCCTCAAAAGGTACTTAACACCTTGAGCTGTTGTTACACAATATTTTTTGTCACATGACCAACCTTTGTTAATAGGTTCTTTAGAAATAAAACTGAATTGTAGCATTTTTTTATTCGCTCCCCTACATAATCATACTTAACTATTCTACTATATAGGCTAATAAACATTACAAGAATGATGATTAGCCAATTTTTGATCTTATTATGTGTACATCTAACCTGTACACTCGACGAGCACTGACATCTAAATCTCTCTGTCAAAAGGAAATTTGCTTATTTCAACCTGTTCGCACAAAGTAAAAACAAGGCAGTTTCCGAGCGAGGTTTTTCATGGTAGAAACCTGGACCTACCCTTATATCAAGGCTTTTTTTACACTATCAGTAGACGGGAACACAACGACATATAATTATAACGCCAACGTATGAGTAAAATGTTTGTGGGGGAAATATTTAACCCTGTCATTTGGTGAAGGGTCGTAAGACCGTTCGCCAAATGACAGGGCCACCAAACGGAAGTGCGGTAGGTTATAAGCAGAATACATGAAAA
>FZPS01000133.1_pt69 | contig 18931 bp, 18 predicted proteins | sample 1817821 | NCBI WGS metagenome assembly FZPS01 (sample SAMEA104158645, study PRJEB21678) | metagenome | place: Germany | collected 2015-04-21
AGCTTAGCACTCAAGGCAACCTTGCCGTCCTCCAGGTCCTTTTCTGTTTTGTAGAACTCGACCTTCATCGGGAACCCAGCCGTTTCGTGGGCCCGCAGAGTAAATTTCATCTGTCCTTTTGCCTCGCTGTCAAGCCGGATTGTCCATTCCTTAGCCGTGGTCTTGTCGGAGAGTGGAGTTAGCTTTACATATGCGTTCGCCCACTTTGCCTCCTCACCGTCATAATCTTCTTTGAAGGTTAAGGTGTATTCCGTATTTAACCGGGCAGCCAGCTCTTCATACTTTTTTTCCCGCTGAATGAGAGAATCAAAATATATATCACGGCTCAACGACTGAAACATAACCTGAAGGTAATCGTAAATCTCGGCTTTGAAATTGCTTGAAATTTTTTGACGGTCGCTCTCCGACGGCCACGGATACTTGGCAAGACTGCCGTTCTTTTCATAAGTATCTACCCATGATTCCCAGTCGCTGGCTGCAACCTCCCAGTATTTGTTTACATAGTTGTCGATTTCGCCCTTCATTTTATCAATAGCTGCCTGGGGGGCGGATTGATTGTCTTTGTATATCTTCTTGAATAAATCGTACCAATCCTTGACGCGGCGACTGTTTTCGGGTCTTGCGTAATAGGCGTCGTACATATTCTTTGTACTTTCATACTTGGTGTTGATGGCAAAGTTCATGACATCGGTAAGGGCGATGTCGATTACTCCGACCCCCACATAAGCCACCTGAAATGAATCCAATAGATATTTTTGTGATGACGCTAAATTCAATGCAAGATTCAATACGGTTTTCATTCCGCTGATTGACGTTTCCTTGCTTGTCAGCCCGTTGCTGTATGCGTCATATGCGAACTGTGTACAGGAGGTTGCGATGCCTAAAACCGTCAATGCATCACCAAAGGGTTCGGTAACCAGCTCGTCATAGGCACCGCCTAAGCTTAAGAGCGTGGGAATGTTTGTTTCAACAAACATTGGAAGCGAGTTGTTCGCATCGAGAAAGGCTGACACAACATCTTCCTGCCAGGAGGCACCCTGTGCGGCGTAGGTATTGAGAAGCTGCTCTGCCTGCTTTGTCGTCATGTAAACGGCGTAGGCATTGACATCGGAAATGTATTCGTTGCGCTTTCCTTCGTTTTTGATCTTAAATGCGCTATAGGTGGAGAGGTGGTCAGTAAAAATATGCACCTCGTTGGCTTCGACATCCACTGTATAAAAGACATCTTCCCACTGACCTGTCTGCTCATTGAGGTATTTACCGCAGACCGAAAGCAGTTCCTCATCGGTGTTGAGCCCCGAGTCGTCATAGGGTATTGTAAGCTTGACAACTCCCTCCGGCTGGCCGGAAGACAGTTTGAAATCATAGGCGTAGATATCCACACCCTCGTCAAGGGGAGACGGCGTCACCTTTTGTATAGTTACTTCCTCACCAGCCTCCAGCAGACAACCAAAGTCTATGGCAGCACCGACCTCCGACCTTAATGTGGTTTGTCCTTCCTCCACCGTAATGCTTTCGGCTTCCTGCGGACCTGAGGGTTTTTCCTGATTGCCTTTTCCGCAGCCGGTAAGCCCTGTCATTAAGGACAAGAGCATTGCAGCTACAAGCATGAGAGATAATATTTTTCGTTTCATAATGCAAAATTTACCCATAATATTCACTCCTTCTTTCATTATTCACTGTCTTTTGGGGCCTTACCATCCGGTGATGTCTGCAGTTACACCGGTTTCACGAAACAGCTTTTGTGCAGCATCCAGCACTGCCTGCTTTTGAGTAATTCCGTGCAACAACTCTACCCGCATGGTATGGGCTGTGTCTCCAAAGGTCAGGTACATCTGTCCCTTATTAATATGGACGGTGTGCAGCCTCACGCCATGTACCCCATCGAGGCCCCACCGGTAGATTTCGCTACCGATAAGGATACCAAAGGTAGATACTACTATTTCATCGTTATCTTTTTTTTCTTGGCTGCCCGGCATGGAGATAAGAGCAGATGGCACCGCAATGATGCGATTATCCCAAATGAGTGTGGCATCATAGAGCAGACGGTTCTGCCTAACCAATAACAGGAGCGAGATAAGGCTAATGGCTCCAAAGGCAAAAACCGCTTCTATCATAAATGTTGCACCAAGCCACACAGCCAAACAAATACTGACTGCGAGCATTAAGACATATCCATTGCGTCGTTTGCGGATTAATTTCATTTGCACCATACCTCCTTCTGCATAAATTTTAGCGAAAAAATCTATGAGTGGCATCGTTCGAAAGGATGAATCTGCATAAAAAAGCCTCTCATACTTTAGTATGAGAGGCCGGTTAACCCAGTATTTAGGCGGTTTATGTATCATTCAACCCTTTGATTCTTCAGGAGGGTACTGATGAGTTCTGATCGACTGCCTACATCATATTTTGAAAAAATGTTCCTTGTATGTGTTTTTACAGTACTCTCACTGATAAACAAAGCCTCGGCAATTTCACGGTTGGATTTGCCTGAAAGTATTAGCTGCAATACCTCCTGCTCCCGGACGGTCAGGGGGTCAAGAGTTTTAATTTGACGAACTATATCCGTTTGCTGCGACTGACTCATATTGTCATAAACGGCAAGGTAGACATGGCTTTTAAGAAGTAAAACAAGCTGACGGTTCAGGGGCGGCAGCATGACCAGTGTGACGCAAACCACAGTGAGGGCTATCACCGTAACCTCCGCGCCTGAAAGCCCAATAGATGTTACGGCCATGCCCAAGACGCCCCCGCAAAGGACGCCGAATACATTGGCAGAAAGCCCAATGCCAAAGATTTGTGCCGGATTGTCACTATAATCCAGCATTTCACCAAGGATGCTCCACCAAAACAGGTCAAAAATTCCACAAGCACCCAGCATAAGCGTATCCACAATCAGATAATCGGTAGTGTTTCGCTTTAGCAGCATAAAGGAGATAAAGGCTCCTATAATCATTGCCATTCCGATATACAAAATTTTGGAATGCTTTGCTTCTTTCATAGGCAGGTTGCGCATTATAGCAAGGGCCACTATGTAAGGCACAGCCCAATACCAGCTCACCAGCCCCGTCAGATGGTCAAAGGCAGGGTTGATGACCTGATACATCAGTCCGGAATTAATTGTGATGATAAAGACAAAAAGACAAAGCAGTATAATCGGATTTTTAATACTGCCGTAAGTCTTGTTTTTTGATGTTTTGTTCTGCTCATTCTCCTGGTCTGCCGGCAGCATCCAAATGAAGGCCATACCGATTACAAGGCAGAGTATAGCAAGACTTAGGCCGATGAAGGTTGACCTGTTCACAGCAACCACATTGACTCCAATCATCAGCAGATTGGAATAAATCAGAACGTCGGCACAGGATTTAATCCGCCTGTTCTCGGGAGTAAAGGCCTTAAGGAAAAATCCCCATACCGCCACCGAACAGCCGCTAAAATATCCGCTGATAATCAGTCCGCCCAGCCATAGAGATGAGGGAGCAAAAAAGAAGGGGAGAGTAGCGGCTAAGCATAAGCCCATACCGGCGAGCATCATGTTCTTGGCAGCCGCCTGGGATTTGATAAACAGGCCACAGGTAAAAAGCCCCGCAAAATGTGCGATAATTGCAACCAGTATATAAGTGTCTGCATCTGCTCCATGCATATCCAGCAGGCTATACAAAACCTGTCCCTCGAACTGGAAGGACAGAATGTAAGTAAATAGAAATGAAAATCCGGCAACAGAAAGCCTGCGGGAATTTAACAATTTATGTCTGTTCATTTTATACCCTCCGGCATTAATACGACATACTTTACATGGAGCGATATGCTCACCTTGATGTCTATAATATAATTTTAGTCTGTTCTTGGAAACAAGTCAATATAAACAACAATAAACACCAATTCACAGCCTGAGAATACTAAAATAAACGAATATTATGCCTACAAGATGGAATTTATGAAACCCCTGAAATACACAGATTAACTGACTTATCATACTAAAGTATGAGAGTCTTTTTTGTAATTCATCCTTTTGGTCGATGTTTTTTTGACAAGATTCAATAAAATTAATAGTATAGGATTTTTAGCTTTTTGCCGTAAAGGAGACCAACTATGAAAACTAAGCTAAAAAGAATACTAGTCCAGATAAGCTCTTTACTTATGTTAGTCTGTGCCCTCCCAATGATGCTATGGTGCTTGAACCTGATAAACAATGCAGCCTTGGATTATGAATATGCAGGAGCAGGCTGCTTTGGAGCGGCTATGGTATATGCTTTTTCTATGGTCACAGGGATTGCGGGACTTAGCTTTTCGAAAAAAACTTATCGATATGGCTGGTGCCGTAAACTGGCATATATTCAAACAGCTGTTGGTATAGTTCTTATTATTCCCCTTCAATCTTACGCAATTCTCGCATTGCCGCCGCTGTTTATTTTAACCATATTTTATCTGCTGGCTTTAGGGCGGCAGGAAGATTATTAAATATTTATAGGAGGATATCTATGAAAAAATTTAATTCACTGCTTGATGCTGCAAGGTTTGCAGCAACCATATCCGAAAACTGGCACTTTGCAAATTCGGAGGAGACATACATAAAAGAAACCTTATTGACTTTAGCTAAAATCAGTGACTCTGAAGACCCAATCGATGAGGACAGCTTCTATCTTGTTTCTCCAAGTGGAGCCATAGGTTTATGCCCTGATGGTGAGGATATAGACTGGCTGTTTTTGGTGGGCCCGGATGATGAAGACCTGCCATCCACCTATACCGAGTCACCTGAACTAAACTTTTGTCCCAAGTGTGGATATGCAATCGTTTCCGGAGCTAATTTCTGTGACGAATGCGGAGAACGTCTGTATTAATGAAAAAAAATCAATTAATAAGGGGGGGAAAGTATGGCAAATAAATGTATGAATTGTAAGGCAGACCTCCGGGAGGGTGCCAAATTCTGTCAAGCATGCGGCACCAAGGTCCCATTAAAGCAAAAATCTAAAATAACACAAGCAAAATTCTGTATTAAATGCGGGGCTCCTTTAAAAAAGGGGGCTAAATTCTGCACGAAATGCGGAGCGGAGACAGTGAAGAAAAAGACAGCCGACCTGAATATTTACGTGGATGAACCTGTGATTTCCGTCTCTGTAAGCGACCAGCCGCCGGTAGAAGACATAAAGGAAAAGCCGCCCACAGTAGAAATAATTGACCAAGCCCGGGAAGGCAAAAAAATAAGACAAAGGCCTCCAAAGCAGATTCCACAGGCTAATAAAAACTATAGGGATACAGATGTAGAAATAGACAAGAGTTCAAAGGAAACAAAAAATTATGTGGAAGATAAGATTAAAAAGCAAGCGGCAAACTTGGGAAAAAAGGCTCTCACAAACCTGCTCAATCAGACTCTTTCAGCATCAGACACAGCAGGAGAAATGCGAATTCCCATGAATGACGCCCAGAAATCCTGCTTGACAGATGTAATTAGTGAACTGACTAAAATGTTGGGGAGGTGAAGGGAATGAAAAGGAATAGTCTTATTTTTACTCTGATGTTTGTATTGATTATTTCAACATTATTTTACCCTAAAAAGGCAATGGCATTAGTTTTGAATGATTATCCTAACCTTGAGTCTGCAACGATTAGATTTTCTTTTATTACTGCCGGGTATAAAGCAGCTCTTGATGATGATGGTGCCCACAATGAATTAGACTACTTAACATTGAGAATGGGAGAACCTGTAAAATACACCTTCAATAATTTTATTACAGACAAAGAAGATCATCGTAGTCCACAGAGAACAATTACCGGTTGGATTACCTTTGAATTAAACTATGACGAAAACGGAGCTCCTTGTATTTTTTATGAGTTAGATTTGTACACAGAAGGACTAGCTATTGATGGAACGCTTGGTACTCGTAATTTATATAAATCCTATAGCAAGATGGAGCCTACAACAGGGATTAGAAACAAAGATATTACAGATACGTTTCATGCGTATAGTGGTAATGCTAGTTTTATTATAGATGACCTCGAATACAGTGGGTTCTACTTTAATGTAGAAGTCATAGACATTGACGGTGAAGGAATAGGTTCCAAGGAAGTAACCACCCAAGCCGATGAAGACTCCGGCGAAACAGGAATCCTCATTCCTGCAGCCATTGCAACTGTTGTCATCGGAGGAGGAGTAGGAGTCCTTCGGAACAGAAAAAAAGGAAAAAATAGAGATCAATCTAAACAGGAAGAAGCTGAGGAAGAAGACCAGGAGGAAAATTCAAACCGCTACGAGATGCGTATCAGAAAGGACTTCGGAAACACTATTTCAGTGGGCAGCACCCTTACCATATATGCCCGCATAGTTGAAATCACTCCGGAGGGGGCGGAAAACTCCCGCAATGATTTGACCGGTAAGATCAGCATAAGTTCTCCTGAATATCTTAAAGTAAGCGGTCAGACCATGGCAGGCGAGTACAAAGCTGCTTATGTAGAAGCTCCGGCTACAGGAGGAATTATCCCTTCCGAGGCCAAGGTATCCTTCCGGTTTGCAGGATCTGGCAGCAGCTTTACAAACCATGTGGTATTCCAAATCGTAGAGGAAAAAATTGTATTCGGCCAGAAAAATCTTACCCTGCCTGCCTGCTATGAAAAGACCGAGCGTCTGCCCTTTGCAGTCTTTGGTATGGGAGACAATGCGGAGGTCACTGCAGAAATAATCAGGGATGACGGTTACAGCGTGGAGGTTGAACCTGGAGAAGAAAAGGGACTTTACTATGCTCTCATAACAGAAAAGAAAAAAACCGGAGGACAAGCCGGAGACTATGATCCATATAGCTTGGAAGTTAAGGCGGTCAGCGGGGAGAGAAGTGTAACCGGAAACCTTCCCATCTATAGATACCACATGGGACTTAGGCTTGATTTGGATTCAATCGGTTGCTATGTAGAGAGCTATGACCCGCTCAACCATCACAACATCAAATTTCGCTTTGAGGTAGATGGTAAACAGTACGTTCCGGCAGAATCTAAGGCGACTTTAACATTCTTCAACTGGGATCCTGATACCCATAGTATAATCCGAATTGCGCCTGCAAACTTTGATTATAAAATTCAGGCTCTTAATGATGAGGACCAGACCCTATTAGAAAAACTGGCAATCCAATGTCAGGTTAACGACCGAATTCCAAGTGGAGGACGCGCTTTAATTTTCCGCTGTTGTAAAGGAGCTCTGGACACACCGAGCCGTATTAAGGCTAAAGTGACTCTAACCATGATCCGGGGAGATGAAAAATACCCAGTAGAAAAAGAAGTGTTACTTTGCTCTCAACCACCGCGCAAGTCAAAAGGCATGGAAGATGCCATGGCCATGCTGAAATCAGACCATTTTATCACAGAACAGCTTCGACGTATCAAGAGTAAAATTTGGGAACTTAACTACTTGCACAGGCTATTCCCTCTGGACAAATTCATTGATGTTATGCTAAAGGGCTATCACGAAGCCTACGGCTATGATGCCAAACAGTATGAATTAGTAAAGCAGACCTGGGGTGGTTTTTTACAAGGAACAGTAACAGGTGCTTATGCTGATGTCAAGCCTGTAACCTTAGGGGATGAAATGAAACTCTTTGTGGAAAGCTATCTGCAAACGGCGGAATCGGTAGAGAACTCTTTGGGCTTCATGGGACGTATGGCTCTTGGTGTTGCTACCTTAGGCTGCTCAGACGTAGTGTTCACCTCCTTAGAGGTAGTCCGTGAAATGAAGGATTATGCGGAAAAAGGCGGCGACAGCGTTCTGGACGCGTTCATTGTAGGCGCCAAGATAGTTACTATTGAATACCTTTCAGACTATGCCATGGATGCCGGACTTGATAAACTGAAAAAGGTTGCTTCAAACTCTGATGTTAAGCAGGCAGTAAAAGAAATGAAAGAAGATGCGGCAGAAAGCGTACAGATATTCAAAACAGCAATTACAGGCAAGAATACACGGGCTGCCATTACAGATTCTGTCCAGGCAGGAAAGGCAGCAGCAGTAAAAGCAGACCTCCTTATAGAGACAGGCAGGAAGGGAATCAGGAAAACAACAGACCAAATTGAACTGGACGAAGCTTTATTGGAGGGCAGAAGGTTTGCAAAAGAACAGGTGGAAAATCTTCAGGCTGCAGCATGGCAGTTTGAGTTGAATCCCACAGCAGCCAACCGTAAACTTATGAATGAGATGGCTGTTAAGGTACAGGAAAACAAACTGGCAATGTACGCACTCCAGGACTATGCCGACGAGAGCTTGGATTCAGCCAGGAAATCCTTTAATGAGACCTTGGCTTCCTTCTATGGAAGTGCCGACAGCATAGCCAAAGACAAATTGTCATCCATCACAGGCATACCTGCTGACAGAATACAAATTCTCAATGCCAGTTCTTCATCACAGGAACTGATGAGGCGTGGAAAGAAAACCACCATAGATAGAGACTGGACTGCCTATTATGTGAATTCCAAGGGTGAAAATGTATATTTCAACCAGAGTATGACAGAACAAATTTACAACGACAGTTTTTTTGAAGCCTCCCAGGGCTTCAAAAACAAAGATGCAGATTTTTCAACGCGCTATGCCCAAAGTACAGACCAGACTGTAATTGAGGATGTTATGGGTCATAGGGAAAGCTATGGCAAGGACCTTGATAAGATGCTTGATAAAAAGCTCCACCATGTGGCTTTGGATAATCCCGACAAGGTTGCAGCCACTGTTTCCGAAAAGGGCAAGGAGTGGTTCCAAAGGGGTGATGAACTCATGGCAAAAGCAAGTGAAGTTGCCGACCCTTCTAAAAGACAGCTTATTCTGGCTGACGCTATAAGTCAAAAAATGGAGGGCAACCGCCAGCTTGTAAAACAGTTTGACAATTGCATCAATCCGAGGGATGTAGCAAGAAGAAGCGGTGCTGAGGCCAGCAAAATACCTGAAAGGCTTAGGGTTGCCGTAGAGATGTGCCGTAAACAGTTAGAGAAGGACAGCAACATCCCCTTTACTGACCTGGAAAACAGCCTTCAAGCTTTAGGGTTTACACCGGATAGCCTTGCCGACTCCCTTGGCCAAGTTATACGGCAAATAGGGTGATGCGTGAAGTCATGAGCTGTAAAAAGCCTGAGATATAATTGCTTCTCAGGCTTTTTCTTTTATCTTCACTATTCACTTTACCACCACGGAATAATTATTTTAAATTTTTGCTATCAATATAAATAAAACGACTTCAAATATATTCGCAGTTAAATGGGATACTGTGCTAATCCACGCATTCTTCGATTTATTAAATATAAGGCCATATAAAACACTGTTTATGAAAGTAAAGACAAGTCCGAATAAAACGATAGTCATATCCCCTTGCTTATAATGTCCAAGGGTAAATAAGAAAGAAGTTACAAGTATAGTTGGGATAACCGGCAGTACCTTGCTTAGCCTGTTTTGAAAAAATGCCCTCCACGCAATTTCCTCACCTAAGGCAAAAACAAAAAACATAAGAAAAGACTTGACACTGATTTTTATCTCCACAAAGGATCCGGCCCTCAATGTTTCATATTCTATATATTCGGGCAAAAACAACACCGACAGTAAAACGCATACAGCGTCCGTTACGATCGGCAGGACAAGCCAAATCCATATTTTTTTATCCTTCAAGCCCCCGGCCATTGCCTTAAAATCAAGACCGCTTCCTTGCATTGGCTGCCTTTCAACCGCTTTGCAGACGAAGAAAAAGATAATTCCAAGAAAAATTGCCGCAGAGGACAGATTTAACTCAAATAAATTCGAAAAAGAGACGATTGCCATGACAACCATGATTACAATAGCCATTAAAGATGTTTTTTTCTTGTTTTTCATAAATTTTTTCCTCAATTTTCTGTTTTTTATTCAAAGCCTAAATAAATTTGGTCGGCAAAACAAAAAAATATACCCTCAATATGTTTCCATGAACTCACAACGAGGGTTAGGTCATGTTTCTTATCCCCCCAAAAAGCATAATATAAAATTCCAATTTTTATTATATGTTAATAAATGAATAATTTCAACCTGTTTATCCTTTACATTCAAACATTAAGAAAAACATTTTTACAACCGGACTGTCTCCTCAACCTTGTGAAAAATGCCCATTATCTACTCTGTCTACTCAGCCCTGCCGCATTTTGCCCTTTAATATAACCAAAGAATTCACCATTGATATGTTCCCATTTACGAGTCTTTGCCTTATTACTTTAAATAATCCGGCACCATATCATCATCACATCCCTGTTTATTGTCAATACTGACCTCATGTAAAACTTACTTTAATTTGAAGGCTTGCATATAAATTACATCTATAAACTCCACATCCGGGTACTGGACGAATATAAAAATTGAGCAAGGCACTCTACGCATGCATAGAGTGCCTTGTCTAAGTTCACATTTTTTCAATTCAGATTATTTCTTATATCCGCATTTAGGGCACACACCATTTTCGTTTAACGCAATTCCGCATAATGGGCAACGGTCTAATTTATTTTTGGGTTCGTACTCTTCTGTTGCGCCATTTACTCCGCTTGTAAACGTGAGCTTAACGATGTTCAACTTGTCCTTTAGTAAATCATATACAATTTTAATCATGCCTTCAACAGTCATCGTTTCTTTTGTGACAACCCCCCATTCAATTATTTTCAAACTATTAATACAAGCCCAGTGTTCCGCTAAACGCACACGATAAACTTTTTACGGAGGATAAAAAAACAAGGTTTCTATCAATCGGCTATAATTGCCGAAACTCTAAAAACCTTTGATTCAAGCCATTTATGGCATATTTATTTGTCTTTCCATGATATTAAGATAACAGTCTCAACGTGGGTTGAGCATACTTATACTTTTCTTAAGACTTTTCCGTATGGATATGAAGAATTCTTATTTTCAACAACAATTAGTTTGTTTTCTTCAATTATTTTTTCAATACGTAAAGCATACCAGCTATCGCTGATACCCAGCCCATATTCTCCTAAGAGCTTTCCGATAAATCCAGCCATAATAAAATCATTATCAGGCAGATTATTCATGATAATAAAATCATAAAAATTTTCCGGTACAGAAGTCAACTTTCCATTTAAAATTGCACGCAATGGTGCATTTTCTTCCATTAAGTTGTGCCAATGGTCACTTATAATTCTCTTTTCTATCTTAGTTAATTGTTTTTCAAGAGATAAAAATTGATAAAACTTACCTGCATCAACTTCTCCCCAATGACTATACTCTGCTGTTTCATCCTCAGATATTGGATTATATTCAGGCAAAGAAACAACACTAATATTGCAGTCAATATTTTTTAATAAATGGCATACAAAGTAAAATCCACAGGTAGAATAAGGAGCGTTGCTTTTCCATATTCGAATTGGTATACCATCTTTTGCAGCAGATAACAGCTTCTCCATATCCTTGCGTTGATTTTGGAAAAACTGTTCTTGCTCCTTATTGTCAAAATCAAATCTTCCCCATACTTTTCGGAAAATGTTTTGTCGCTCATTTCCGTCAATTTCACCCGAAATATCTCCAATGTCAAGCGAAAAGCCAATATTAACAACATCTTGGGAATTCCCTCCAACTGCTTGACCTTCAAAATATTTCTCTAATTCAGCTTTAGTTGGTTTTTCCCCAATATAATAAGCTCCACCAAGCATAGCTTTTGCATTATAACTTTTTGCTGCCTTCATAGAACCTTTTTCACTATCACTGAATACGACTTCAAGCATAGTTTCACCTCTATATTTATATATTTAATCTTATCTATGGTGCACATACCTTCAATATTTTCCGGATTTTTAAGGAATGTTTCAAACTATCCAAAAATGCTGTCACTTCACTACTCAATTTGCTTTGGCTCATAACTCCTCGTACTTTCTTGGCCTATGGGGTACTACCACAGACAACAGTAGTACTATCGAGGGCAATGTTGCAGCCCGGAATTCCATACAGCTTCATCAGGGCGGGAATTCGTTCATCCATATGAGCCTTGAATTCCTCAAGGAGTGCATGGGCACGCATACTCCGCTTGATTTGCAGACTGCCTGAAAACAGCATTATTAGCAAGCTAATTATTGTGGATGTAAGTATAAACCATAATTTTTTCATACTTAAACCTCATAATTCTTACACTCCGCGGCAAACATATTCCATTTCAAATTTTTGAGTTTAGGCAGGGTAAGAGCAAACAACTTTTCCATCTGTTTATATTTATCAATAAGAAATTGTCTTCTGTATAAAAGTTCCTTTTTTCAAATCATCAAAAGCCTTATTCAATTCTTCCTTAGTGTTCATGACAATAGGGCCACCCCAAGATATCGGTTCATCCAGTCGTATTGAACTTATAAATAAAACCTGGGCTTTTTTATCGGTAGCCTTAATCTCTACTTGGTCACCTGAGGTAAGTTTTACCGCCGACTTTTCCTTTACCAGATCACCTCCGATATATGCGTCCCCCAAAAGAGTAAACACCATGACAGCCCTCTCGCCTTCTGTATTCAAAACCACTGATGCATTTGGGTTGAGGTGCAAATCGTAATAGTCAAGGGGAAGATATTTGCTCATATATCCTTTTCTTCCTTCAAATTCGCCCGCCAACAGTCTCAGTTTGCCCCATTTAAACTCTATTTCCTCAATTTCTGAGTTTTTGATGCTGCGATAAGCCGGAGGAACCATTTTGTCCTTTGCGGGAAGATTCAGCCAGAGCTGCACACCAAGCATCCGCTCGGCAGCCGGCAATTTTTCTTCATGCATAATACCTGAACCTGCTGTCATCCATTGGACCTCTCCGTCACCAATGGTATCCTCATTGCCTAAGCTGTCCCTATGAGTCATAAACCCACGATATATATAACTGATTGTCTCGATTCCTCTGTGGGGATGCATCGGAAATCCCGCCGTGTAATCCTCGGGATTCATGCTGTCAAAGGAATCAAGCAGCAAAATCGGATCGTATTCCTGAACAGTTTGGTGTCCCAAAACCCTGACCAAACTCACTCCTGCTCCGTCCTTCGTTCTATAACCTCTTACCTCTTGTTCAATTTTTCTTTCCATTAATTAATCCTCCTTTTGGATGTTTGTATTATAATTCAACCTTAACGCAATTTCTTCCGCTTGATTTTGCAGAGGTCACTGAAATCTACCTCTCAACCAAAACAATAAATATCATGTAAATATTTTTCACCATGGAATTCTTCATAATAGTGTTCTCCGGTCTTCACAAATCCCATTTTTTCAGATATCCTGACAGAAGCAATGTTATCTGCAGAGATATGAGCAAATATCTTTTTAACCTTCATTTCCTCTACTGCAAATTTCATGATTGAAGTAAGTGCCTCGGTCGTATAACCCTTTCTCCAATAAGACGGTTGTAAATCATAACCTACTTCTATCTCGCCTGTTTCTCTGTTCCAGCGGTGAAAACCACAAGTTCCAATCTTTTCGCCATTTTCCTTGAGTACCATTATCCACCTTTGCTGATTCCTTGGTTCGCTTTCCAGATAGAAGCCAATCCATTTTTGTGCTTCTTCCATAGAATCAAATGGCTCTATATCAAAAAGATATTGATTTACTTCATCAGTTGTAAACTGTTTATAGAAGAATTCCGTATCATCATATCCGATACATTTCAAAAATAATCTTTCTGTTTCTAAATCAATAAACATATAAACATCCTCCCCCCTGCGCGTTTAGCTTTTCTGCACCTGTTGTTTCAAAACCCGTCAGAGTTTCAAACAGTTTGCGGGGTAAAAAATCACTTCAGCTTTTTAATCATAATGAAATCTTCGTTCCCCTCGTGGTCAAGTTTTTCTTCCACTATCCTATATCCCAAACGCTTATAAAACTCTATTGCCGGATTATCCTTTTGAACAGAAAGCGAAGTTTGTACATAACCATTGGCCCTTAGTACTCCAAACAATTTTTTCATAAGCTTAGTTCCAATCCCATACCCTCGAAATTCCGGCAATAATGAAATAGCAAGTTCCGGTGTTTCATCATTTATGTGGCCATAAGCGTGAATAATCCGTGTCCACGCAGCCCCAATTACCCGACCCTTGGATTCAGCGACTACACCCAAGTCACCGGGCCGGGTACCGAAATCCTTGATATATACAAATATCTGTGGGTGGTTTACCATACTTCTATATGGAGGTTCTACCCCTTCGGGTATAAAAATTGCCTGGTACAGGAACTCAGGAAGGCACAAGTAATCCGATGTCCTCATAAGACGAACCTTCGCATTAATCGGATGTGCTGTTATAATCGTGTTACTTTTAGCGTTTATGGTAATGACCACGCCATTTTTATAGGCATACAGGTTCTTTCCCTGCCCAATAATAATATCGGCCTGTTTCACGAACTCTTTACACCACAAAACAACATCATCTGCTTGAATACTTAGGTTTCGTTTGATTCGCACCTCCCCTAATTCTGTTGTATGCAGTTTGTCCAGGTCAATTATAGAGTTTTGCATCAGTATAGATTTCTCCCTTAACTTAATAAGTTAGATAGTTTTCATATTCCTAATCTGTTCTCTTTGATTTCTTCATTATGTAAATTCATGGTAAATTTATAATGAAATTTGGACATACCTTGTTTCTCATAAAAGTTATGTGCTCTTATTCTTAATTGATTACAACATACCTTTGCCATTCTTACAGTCATTTTTACCCTCCTTTATGCCTCAAAGCCGCTCGTATCCATTCTTGACTTCCTTTGACAAAAACAGTTCAAGCATTTATAACTGCGCTTAGACATGCACCGGTTTGAGAGCGGGCTGTTTTTACCACCGTTTCCGGCGTACCCTGCACAAGATGTGTCGATCATCATATGCCATACATCATATTCGGGTATGTCATAATCATAAATAACCATTACATAACCGACCATCTTATCACCATCATAAATGCCAAAAGGCGTACATTGGTTATAATACACATAAGCCTGTGCAAGGCTTCGAATTGGATGAGAGATAAATGCTTCCTGACCGTCTGCCAATTTCAGATTGAACGCATCCACGAAGTTTCTTTCATAAATTCTTTTTAACTGGATTTCCATTTCCTATCCCCCAAAATAAATTCATTTGTATATCGCTACATCCCCTCTTGGTAATATAAATAATTCAAATGTAGAAAATATAAAGCGTAAAATAACATAATAATATTATAACATAATTTTCCTTTTTATACAGGAGAACATTACAAAAAAGAAAACCAACCTCTCTTCCGGTATATAAGGTGGGTCAATTGGAGGCTGCTTTCAACTGTGGCAAATGGTACATCCCCGAAAATCCTGTAGCCATATACCTAACGGTGTGTTGAGATTCCCCTGAACAGCTTGTTTTTCAGATGTTTAGTTTTTTCGAAGCAGACTTATACTTTTCTTAAACCCTTTCCATATGGATGTGAGGAATCCTTATTTTCAACAATAATTAGTTTGTTTTCTTCAATCATTTTTTCAATACGTAAAGCATACCAACTATCGCTGATACCCAGTCTATATTCTCCCAAGAGCTTTCCGATAAATCTGGCCATAATAAAATCATTGTCAGGCAGATTATTCATTATAATGAAATCATAAAAATTTTCCGGTACAGAAGTTAACTTTCCATTTATAATTGCACGCAATGGTGCATTTTCTTCCATTAAGTCGTGCCAGCGGCCACTAACAATTCTCTTTTCTATCTCAGTTAATTGTTTTTCAAGAGATAAAAATTGATAAAACTTACCTGCAGCAACTTCTCCCCAGTGACTATACTCTTCTGTTTCATTCTCAGATATTGGATTATATTCAGGTAAAGAAACAACACTTATATTGCAGTCAATATTCCTTAATAAATGGCATACATAGTGAAATCCACAGGTGGAATAAGGAGCGTTGCTTTTCCATATCCGTATCGGCATACCATCTTTTGCAGCAGACAACAGCTTCTCCAAATCCTTGCGTTGATTTTGGAAAAACTGTTCTTGCTCCTTATTGTCAAAATCAAATCGTCCCCACACTTTTCGAAAAACATTTTGACGCTCATCCCCATCAATCTCACCCGAAACATCTCCAATATCAAGCGAAAAGCCTATATTAACAACATCTTGAGAGCTCCCTCCAACTGCTTGACCTTCAAAATGTTTCTCTAATTCAGATTTTGTAGGCTTTTTCCCAATATAACCGATAGCTCCACCAAGCATAGCTTTTGCATAATAATTTTTTGCTGCTTTCATAGAACCTTTCTCACTATCACTAAATACAACTTCAAGCAAAATTTCACCTCCTAATGAAAATACCTACATATATCCAAATGTATAGCCTAACAAAAAAGCATTTCCTCTTCACTTTATTATTTTCAAACAATAAAATATCGGCCTGATAGAATTTGGATTTTCCCAAATCACAGCATTATCAATTTCCCGTATATCTTCAGGACTTATTTCATCTATATGAAGGGGTTTCTTTTTTATTATCGGTCTTTCGTCATATTCATAGTAACCGTAGTCCAACCATACGTGCCACACTTCTACAGTATCTGTGCGACTAAGCACATCTAGGATATACTTTAGAATCAGTTTTGCTCTACCTTCTGTATAGTAAGCCCATTCAAGGCAAACACCATATTTTTTATCCGTATAATCAAATACTGCCCTGAACTTGCACAGAGAGAAATTATCATCGGCATCACCGTCATAAATCGTTCCTTCATCGACATTTATCTCTAGCGGATATTCTTTCGACGGTCTTACCTCATCCATAGGGCAATTTGCTGCTATAAACGTGCATACGCTCATATCAAATCCACCTTCCGAGTGATATAGCTTTCATTTATTACTGTTTTTAGTTATCATTATATACATGGTTTTCTATATATACCATCATTGTATTATATCTCCATACACATGTCTAATAATCAGCATCACTATTGTTGAATAACCCAGTTCTGTAACTGTTATCTATTTTAGAATTTCAAGGGCATCCTCTGTCTATCAACTGTATAACCTATTATAATCTATTTTTACACAGATAAAATCACCTTGAGTTTTTGTGGGACAAAAGAACGACTGTCTCAACGTGGAACGATAGGCTCACCTCGATGTCTGGTCTGTATTTTTCGTTTTGTTCGTTCGCGGGAATAGGTCGAGTATGGTTTTTAGGGTTGTTTCTGTACGTGGGAACAGTTCAACAGATTTTATCCGTTCGCGGGAATAAGTCGAGATATGGTTTTAAGCCACCTACACGCTACACATACTTATGAGCAATTTACTATCTCAAAACCGACTTTAATTAGCTTACCTTTTACTTCACTATCCATTTTAGGGATTGAAATGAAAAGTTTTTCCCGAGCACGGCTAAGTGCGACATAATAAACACGGTTATTTTCAGAGTCTATATTCGGTTTTAATATAAAATCAAGCCCTTGATTGGCGATATTGGTTTCCGTTATAACAACCATTACGCAGTTATTCTCGTCACCCTTAGCTTTATGGATCGTTCGAGCTATGCAATCATCGTCATCAATTCTAACGGCTAGCGCCATATCGCCGTATTTTTTTGAATCATAAAAGTTCTTAGGCTTCCCCTTGGTGATTTTACTTTTGATAAACACTTTGTCATCCAAGTATCTGGAATAAAACTCCGTTAAGGTATTGTCCTTAAAAAGATCATAATTATTTAAAAAATGCTGTAATTGTACTAAGGCCATTCTGTTGGCATCCTCATTACGCATAGCACGCTTCATTAATTTGAGAGCATCTTTAATCTTATTGTCTCGGGCATTTTCAATTGAAGATATAACATGAATGAGCTGTTTTGCACGGGCAGCATTACTATCGCTTGTGATGATATCCTCCAGCATGATATCTTCATCCTTTGTATTGTAACCCTTTTTCAGGCAATTAGATGTCACATTTCTGTAGCAAAGTGTCCATAAAGTCTGCTTTCCACAAATCTGTTTAGCTTGTTGATAAGTCTCCATAACATCACCAACTAGTATTAGAGGTTTACAACCGTGCCTATTTTCTGGGCTATATTGAGTAAGCGTTGGATCATTTCTTACGATATTCAAAATACTAATAATTTCTTCTGTGCTGCGATGGTTCCCCTCAATTTTATACTCGACCATTCCCTTGAGGTTAAAATTAATAAACTGGGTGACATCGGCCCCCTGAAACTTGTATATCGACTGAGCCTTGTCTCCGATTACACCAACAATGCATTCTTTTTCGGCCAGTTTTTTTAGTATTTCCGCTTGAATCGGATTAGTATCTTGAAACTCGTCAACGAAAATATATGGAAATTTAGCCCGTAAAATCTCAAGGATAGAGGGGTATTCAGTAATAAGACGCCAGCTAAAGTATAAAACATCGTCATGGTGCAAGATGCCCTTACTCCAGCAGATTTTCTTATAGACTAGATATGTTTCTTTTTTGATTCTAAATTTAAATATTTTACGAGGCATAACTTGCAATATACCACTCTTATCGACTTTCCACTGTAAATCGAGCAAAGCTTCTAAAAGGTTTTTATCATCCAGATATATTTGCTTTGTTTCCGCTTTTACACCGTATAAGATTGATCTATTTGGGACATATTCGTCATGCCCTTTTATTCTATCGACAGATAGTTCCGGAATGCCTAAAAACGAAACATATGGCTTAACAACATGCTTGTATAAAAAAGCGTGGATTGTGCCTATTTCAACGCTTTCGCATGCTTCACCGAGATTCAATAGGATTTTTTTTGCGGCGACATTGGTGTATGTAATACAGGCAATTTTTTTGACTTGTCCAAGGCGATTAGAACGCTGAATCACATTCCTAATATGATTAATAAGCCATGTTGTCTTGCCAGCTCCCGGCCCTGCATTGACTTTAAAAGGATGTTCGATATCGATTGTCTCATGACTATCACTTAAAGGTATTATTCTAGAACCCATTTGATAGCCCCCTCAATATATGGCGG
>FZPS01000059.1_pt497 | contig 18927 bp, 14 predicted proteins | sample 1817821 | NCBI WGS metagenome assembly FZPS01 (sample SAMEA104158645, study PRJEB21678) | metagenome | place: Germany | collected 2015-04-21
CCGAGGCGATGCTGGCCGCTGATGCGGATTACCCCGAGCGTCTGCACCAGAGCAGTCAGTTCCGCCTGCCGGCAGCAGGGCTTATCCGGAAAAATTTTGGAAGATAGCCAATCATTATTTTAATTCTAGCTGTAGGTTGTCAGTCCGAAAAAAATACAGGTAGTCTTACTTTTGAAACAATAAAAAAACAAGATAAAGGATTTTTATTTAACGATGAAAACAATCCCTCCTGCACTCTTTCCTTAGAGTTCACCTACGCAAAAGAGTCGTCTTCAGAACAACTCAAGGACTCAATGAACAACTATTTCATAGCTCTATTTTTTGGTGACAGCTACCAAAACAGACCTATTGAGGATATTTTCACCGATTACATTACAGATTATATCCAAACTTACAAAAGTGACTTAGAGTCAATCTATAAAGAGGATGAGGAGATCCAGAAAGCAGAAAACGGAGAAGTCGGAGCGTGGTATTTTTATGAAAAATCACTAAGCAGCCTTATTGATTACTATAATAAAGATTTATTAGTCTACAAAATAGACTACAGTGAATATACGGGGGGAGCACATGGAATTTATGCCATTAACTATTACAACTTCGACCTTCAGAAGAAGATGATCATTACCTTGGATGACATTCTCGTTCCTAATTATAAAGAGGCGCTCACTACTGAATTATGGAATCAATTAATGATAGATAATCAAGTTTCCTCCAAAGAACAATTAAAGGATATGGGATTTGAATCTACTGGTGATTTAACTCCAACCTCCAATTTTGCTCTTAACGATACTGGAATTACTTTCATCTATAATGTATATGAAATTGCCCCCTACTCAATGGGAGCTATTTCAATTACTCTTCCTTATGAAAAAATAGCTCATTTATTTAATAGCAATCCTATTTTACAGTCTGTACTTAATCTATAAATGAATTTATTCTATGGATTATATATTGAAGTATTTCCCAAGTCTAAGTGAGGAACAACTCAAACAATTTGAAAGTCTTTATGATTTATACTTGGAATGGAATAGCAAGATCAATGTAATCTCCCGAAAGGACATAGGCAATCTATACTTGCACCATGTTTTACACTCATTGGGAATAGCGGCATTTGTTGGTTTTAAGCCTACAACTCAAGTATTGGATTTAGGAACCGGTGGTGGATTTCCCGGAATCCCATTGGCCATTTACTTTCCTGAGGTACAATTTCATTTAATTGATAGTATCCGTAAAAAAGTCAAGGTCACTCAAGAAGTGGCTCAATCCATTGGACTTAAAAATGTTACGTTTGATCATATTCGTGGTGAGGAAATACAAGAGAAATATGACTTTGTAGTCAGTCGTGCCGTAATGGACCTATCAGACCTTGTTCAGATTATTCAAAAAAACATAAAGAAAGAACAAAAAAACTCCATCCCAAACGGACTATTATGCCTTAAAGGAGGGGATTTAACAACAGAAATAAAACCGTTCAAAAACAAAGCTATAATTCATCCTTTGAGCACTGATTTTGAAGAGGAATTCTTTGAGACAAAGAAAGTAGTTTTTGTTCCAATATAAATACAATTTAATTATGAGAATCAAGCGCTTTGAATTTAATATGTTCCCCTCTAACACCTATCTATTATGGGACGAAACAAAAGAAGCAGTCATCATTGACCCCGGATGCTTCTATGAAGAAGAAAAGCAAATACTAAAAAATCATATTTTAGATAATGGACTAACCATTAAGCATCTATTAAACACACATTTACATTTAGACCATATTTTTGGAAATCCTTTTATAAAAAAAGAATTCAATGTAGGTCCTTCAGCCAACAAGGCAGACGAATTCTGGATTGACGAAGCTCCCAGACAAAGCCGAATGTTTGGATTTGAATTAAAAGAACCACCAATACCTATAGAACACTATCTTTATGATGGAGATCAAATAACTTTTGGTCAAAATAAATTAGACATCATCCACGTACCGGGGCATTCTCCCGGCAGCATTGTCTTCTATAACAAAAAGGAGCATTGTATATTTTCAGGAGATGTCTTATTCCAGGGAAGCATTGGGCGTGCAGATTTAACCGGTGGCAACTTTGATGAATTAATTGAACATATCTGTAGCCGTTTATTTGTACTTCCCGATCAAACCGTAGTATACCCAGGGCATGGACCTTCTACTACCATTGGAAACGAGAAAAAGAACAATCCATTTTTTAGATAAAACAATAGAAATGAAAACCAATGAATTAAAATACCGTCATATTGGTATATCCCCTCGCGATACAGAAAAGATGTTACAAAAAATAGGTGTGGAATCCCTTGATGAGTTAATCAAAAAGACCATCCCTGAGAACATCCTTTACAAAGAGCCTCTCAAATTACCTGAGGCGCTAACAGAGTACGATTTTGCTCAACATATTCAAGAGCTGTCTGAAAAGAACAAATGCTACACAACCTATATCGGACAAGGCTGGTATAATACCATAACTCCTGCCGTTATTCGTCGTAATGTTCTTGAGAATCCGGTATGGTATACCTCATACACTCCGTATCAAGGTGAAATTTCACAAGGAAGATTAGAGGCTTTGATGAACTTCCAGACCATGGTGTCGGATCTGACCGGATTACCTCTGGCTAACAGTTCTTTATTAGATGAAGCTACTGCCGGTGCAGAAGCGATGGCTATGATGTATAATCTACGTACAAGGGAACAGAAAAAAGCTAAAGCCGAAACTCTTTTCATAGATAAGAATGTTTTTCCGGAAACCTTGGCGGTCATCAAGACGAGGGCTATCCCTATGGGAATAGACATAATCGTAGATGATTTCAACAGTTTCACATTCACTCCGGACATCTTTGGATGTATCATTCAATACCCAAACACCAACGGTACCATAAACGACTATAGAGCGTTTGTGGAGAAAGCTCATCAAACAGACTGTAAAGTTGCGGTAGCAGCTGACATCCTTAGTCTGACACTTCTTACTCCTCCCGGAGAATGGGGTGCTGACATTGCTTTTGGAAACACACAGCGAATGGGGGTTCCTTTATATTATGGTGGCCCCTCTGCCGGCTATTTTTCCACACATAGCGAACATAAACGTCATATTCCGGGACGTATCATCGGTTTATCAAAAGACCGAAACGGAAAACTTTGCTATCGTATGGCTTTACAAACTCGCGAACAGCATATAAAAAGGGAGCGTGCGACTTCCAACATCTGTACAGCTCAAGCCTTATTGGCTACCATGGCCGGATTTTATGCCGTTTATCACGGGCCTGAAGGTTTGAAGGAAATTAGCAAAAGAATACATAGTACAGCTACCCTATTAAATCAAGAAATAGAGAAATTAGGTTATACGCCTCTTAACACACTCTTTTTTGACACCTTGCAGTTTGCCATACCAAATACTGTAACAATACAGGAAATTCAAGAAATCGCACTCTCCAATGAAGTAAACCTGGCTTACTCAGGGAACACCATTCGAGTCAGTGTTGATGAAACAACCGGGATTGAAGAAGTTAATAAACTACTCTTCATATTAGCCAAAGCTGTCAAAAAAGAACCTAAAGAGATTAGGGAGATTAAAGAAATCAGTGTCATCGAGTCTTCTTCATTAAAAAGGACCAGCGATTTTCTGACCCATGAAGTGTTTCAAAAGTATCATACAGAAACAGAGATGATGCGATACATCAAACGCTTGGATAGAAAGGACATTTCTCTGGCACACTCCATGATTTCATTAGGATCTTGTACAATGAAATTAAATGCGGCATCAGAAGTGTCCACCCTAACACTTCCCGGTTTTATGAGAATCCATCCATTGGTACCTAAAGATCAAGCCGAAGGATACCAGGAGCTAATCAAAGAACTGGGTAAGCTATTACAAATCCTTACCGGATTTGATGGAGTTAGTTTTCAACCCAATTCAGGTGCCGCAGGAGAATATGCAGGACTACGTGTCATACGTTCTTATTTAGAGGAGATTGGAGAAGGACATCGAGATAAAGTCATCATACCCGCTTCAGCACACGGAACCAATCCGGCTTCAGCTGTTCAGGCAGGTTACACGCCCATCACTTGTGCTTCTAATGAAAGAGGAGATGTGGATATGGATGATTTTAGAAATAAAATGGAGAAATATGGAAAGGAAATTGCGGCTTTAATGATTACCTATCCCTCCACCCATGGTATCTTCGAAAAAGAGATTGTGGAAATGTGTAAGCTCACTCATGATTATGGAGCTCAGGTATATATGGATGGAGCCAATATGAATGGACAAGTAGGACTTACCAGTCCGGGCTTAATCGGAGCGGATGTTTGTCATTTAAATCTACATAAAACATTTGCCAGTCCACACGGAGGAGGAGGCCCCGGAGTCGGCCCCATCTGTGTAGCCAAGCATCTCATACCTTATCTACCGGGACACACAATAACAGGAGATAGCAGCAATCAGGTATCATCTGCTCCTTATGGGAGTGCAGGAATTCTACCCATCACTTATGGTTATATAAGAATGATGGGGATTGACGGATTAACTCACGCTACAAAAACAGCGATTCTAAGTGCAAACTATTTAGCTAAATGTTTTGAAGACACCTATGGCATTGTTTACCGAGGAGAGAATGGATTTGTAGGGCACGAAATGATTCTTGAATGTAGAAATCTTAAAGAAGAAACCGGAATTTCTGAAGTAGACATAGCCAAACGTTTAATGGACTACGGATACCATGCTCCTACTCTTTCGTTCCCGGTTGCAGGAACCCTTATGATTGAACCTACGGAAAGTGAAAGTTTAGCTGAACTTGATAATTTTGTGGATGTCATGCTTTCAATCTATGAAGAGACTCAAGAAGTAAAGACAGGCAAAGCAGACAAAGAGAACAATGTACTTCGTAATTCTCCTCATCCTGAATACGAAGCAGTAACCGATGAGTGGCCTCACCCCTATTCCAGAGAAAAAGCAATCTACCCCATCCAAAGTGTTAAAGACAATAAGTTTTGGATTAATGTAGCAAGAATAGACGACACACTAGGTGATCGGAACTTACTGACCACTCGTTATGATTCGTTTGAGGAGTAATTCACTTCTTTAAAATATTAAAAGTAAAGGCTTCCAATAATAATTGGAAGCCTTTCTGTTTTATAACTCAATAAGAAATACTATTAAAAGTTCTTCTATCAGAAAAAATCATCTCCCAAAAAGCACTCTTTTTATTGAAGTGAATCCTTAGTTTCACCTTAAAATAGAACCCACTTAATACTATAAAAAAATGGACGGAAGCTAAATCTTCCGTCCATTAATAAAATACTTGTCACTCTTCTGGCTTATCAAGCAAAATCAATAAACCTTATTTCTTTGTCCAGCCCGCTGTCCAGTCGTTTGACTCTTGCACGGCTCCTTTATAGTCTGCTTTTGCAAAGAAAGAATCAAAGGAAAGGTCTTTACCTCCTGCAATCGTTCCTACATAACCATTCTTAAAGGTTATCTCTTGATTAATGGCATTCCCCTCTTTAGTTTCCAAGCCTAATTCAGCACCCTCTTCATTGATAAATGATTTTGTAACATATACATATTCTACGACTGATTTCTTATCTAAGAAACTCTGTTCGGTTTCAGCAGTAGCCGTTGTCAATGATTTCTCTTTTCCTGCAATCAAGGCATTATACATTTTAACTTGCGTTCCTGCTCTTAGTCTCACGCCTCTTTGCTCCTTAACTCCGTTATTCCCGATAAGTGTCAGGTTAGCCAATGTTGGACTAGATACCGGTGTGTTAGTGAAATTATCTTCTCTGTTATCTGCTTCTATCAGACAATCGCCATTAGCTGTTCCATCAGGATTAGGAGGGGTTTGATCTTGGTATGCAACCCAGAATTGGCCTTTTCCTACCCAACCGTCAGTCCAGTCAAAAGAGTCGTCTCCACTCGCTGTTGAAACCAAATACTTTGCATTTACAGTTCCTCCAAACCATTCAAATCCATCGTCAGCACCTTGATACGTTTGGATATATTCCAACTCGGTTTTGTCGCCCACACCGTATAAAGTCAAACCATTAGATTCTTTCGTAGCACTAAAGGCAAAACCGGTATACTCCAAGCGGACATATTTCATTGAACCTGAGTTATCGTGAGGGTCGTTTCCTCCAAAATCAGCATCTCCAATTTCCGATTTCCCTTTTCCTCCGGCCAGATTTATAGGAGCTTTTCCACAAATATGTACACCTCCCCACGCTCCGGCCTCTTTTTTAGTGGAAGTCATCACGATAGGCTTATCTTTTGTTCCGTTGGCGACTATCTGTCCCCCTTGTTTTATGAGGATATAATCCGGAGATCCTTCAAGGGTTCGTGTAGCATTGATGGTCACCCCTTCTTCTATGGTTAACACACCCCCCTCTTCTACTTCGTATCCACCAACCAGAGAGTATGTGTTTCCGGCTTTTAGTGTACGCTTATCAGTAAGTTTTCCTTTCAACTCAAACTCCTCTTGTGGAGCAGGTGTGGGATCTATATCGTCATCATCACTGCTGCACGACACCATAACTAATGCAACCATTGCATAAAAAAACAATCCAATGTTTAATACTCTTTTTTTCATAATTTTCATTTTTTATTTTTCGGAATACCTTAGAAATCCATTGAAAAACCAATTCCTAACGATAATCCTTTTTTGTAATATTCTACCGTTTCTTTTTTACCGGTATCAGCCACCTTCTGACTGAACTTTTGTTTTTGATTAATTAAATTCTTTGCTTGAAATTTAAGTTTCATCCTTGAGTTCAAGCTATAGGTTCCCACAAAATCAAGAGAATGAAAGGTTTCTTCCATCACATTATTTACTCCGCCTATCCCTACCGAACTGATTCGGGGTCCTTGCACGTTATACACCAGCGAAAACGAACCCTCCCTTTCATTTCTAAACTTAGGGGCATAATTAACATCCATATTAATTAAATAAGGAGATGCACCTTGTAATGCTCTTGAACGATCGGTATACGTTCCTCCTTCGGGAAGAGAGATATGGGTATAGATATAAGAAGCATTGAAATCGACTTTCAACTCTTTTGTCAGCTTTTTCCTCACCTCCAATTCCACGCCGGCGGCAACTCCTTTATCTACGTTTCTGAAACTTTGGATCAATGAACCTGAATACTCCAGTATATTCTCGATGGCATCTTCCAGATGTTTGTAATACGCCCCAAGAGAGAACATGTCTCCTTCTTTGTTGAAATATTCGTAACGAAGGTCGATGTTTGTGTTATATCCGTTCTTGATGTCGGCAAAACCTCGGGAGGTTATTCCACCATATAATTCCTGATACTCAAAAGGAGCCATCTCCAGGAAAGAGGGGCGGGTAATGGTACGCGAAACACTTAACCGCAGATTCCGACTTCCATTCAAGGTATATTTCAGACTAAGAGCAGGGAAGAAATCATTAGCATCGAGCTTTGCTTTTTCCGGACTTCCCCCGTCAGTCCAATAATCCACTGACTGCTTAGAGTGTTCGTAACGCATCCCACCGGATATCAAAAGATTCTTTATGGGATAGTATTCAAAATCGATGAAGCCTGCTGCAATCTTAGCATCGGCATAGTATTTATTACGGCGTTGAGAGTTCTTATCGATGGAAATAGAACCGTTCATTAGATTTTCACTATTCAAATAACCATCCGTATCATAGACATCAGTTACCGTAGGATAGATATTCTTTACATCATAATAGAAGTTAGCGGAATAGAAATCCCTCGATTTGTCTCTTAAAGAGACGCCCACCCTAATGAAGTCCGGCGTATCCGATTTATTCAGATTATACTTAGCCTTCAACTCTCCGTTCCACTCATCCTCAAACAGCTCGCCAAAATAGCGCATCGTTTCCTGTTGGTTCAGCTTGAATAAGGACAAAGAACCATCATTGTTCTTTTCAAACATCACTTGTCTTCTATCCGGTTCATCACTGGTTGTCCTTCCGTATGAAAATTGCCAGTCCGTAAACAGTCTTCCGAAGAATTGATGCTTACCTGTCAGCTGATTGTTCAATAAGGAGTAGATATGATAGATACTATTGCTCCCTATCAGATCTTTTCCCTCCGCATCCATTCCATCGCGTTTTCTATAGATGTCTTCCGTATTATTTACATACATGATGTTATAGGACAACATATCGTTATCTCTCAGTGAGTAGCTAATCTGACCTAAAGTGGTTAATGTTGTTTCGTATAGATATTGATTATAATTAAATCGTTCTCTTATCACACCTTGTGCATTCATTAATGAAGTATAAGCATCTTCATAGAGGACATACTCATTACTGAAGTTAGCAGCGACCATGGCATTCAGTTTTTGACGGCCCACTTTCCACGATTTTCCGGCTCCGACTTCCAGACTTAACTCCGGTAAAGCAGTTGATTTTTCTATTGAAAAGCTCGTCTTAAAAGGATCTTTTTGACGGCTATATTCGGAGAAGTCATCCGAACTCATATTCTTTATCTTATCAGATAGCCTCAAGCCTCCTGAAATACCTAAATAGGGCACTCCTCCCCCTCCCTTATCCGAAGAATAAAAATCCCGGAATAACACATTCGTTCTACCTCCCGTAGAAACACCAAACGTAAAGAAGTCCGCTCCAATGTTCTCTTTGGTTTCCACATTGATATGAGCTCCCGAATAATCGCCAAAGACCGAAGGCTGATAAACTTTACTTACCGTTACATTCTTTACTACAGTAGTAGGAAAAAGCGTAAGGGGTATCAATTTGTTATCCGGATTGGGAGATGCTATAGGAAAACCATTCAATGAAGTCATACTATATCGATCGGCAAGTCCTCTTACAAACACCTTACTGTTGCCCTCCATGGATATCCCTGTGATTTTCTTAATTCCATCAGCAACTGTAGAGAGTCCCTTGATGGACATTTCCTTTACACCTATGTTCTCGACGGCAATCGTAGAGTTTTGCCTTTCCAAGGTCAAGGCCCTTTCGCCCTCCATGTTTTTTCTGGCGACGACCAATACTTCACCCAAATCCTCAATGGCTTCAGACAAAGTAAAATCCAGAAATTTTGTTTCTCCTCTTTTTATCTCTATATCTGCATATTCCACTGAATTATAGGAAATATAGGAAGCAAGTAATGTATATGTTCCCGGAGAGACCTCCAGCTGATAATTTCCGTCTAGATTAGTGATGGTTCCTGCTGTTGTATTCTTTAAAGAAATAGATACACCGGGTAAACTTTCTTTTGTTTTTTCATCTTTAACGGAACCTTTAAATAGAGTTTGTGAGTTTAGAAATGTTGGAATGGATAAAAACAATAGAATGAATACTAGTGGTTCTAATGTTTTCTTTACCAATACTGATCTTGTTTTATTCATGCAATTCAATTTGTTATTTTTCAACAGCAAAAGTATTGGATCGATATTACAGAACAGATACAAAAAAGAGAAGAGTCGGTGACGGTTTTGTTACATTTTTCGTAATGAGTAAAGCTTATAAAAAAACAATGAATGTGTAAGGAAAACACATTCTTCTGATCTGTCATTCAACATTCAACAGCTTATATAAAACAAGGTACTAAATCCGGAATTCGGTCGGTCTGGGTTATATGCCTCATCGGTCAGGGAGCGACCACCCTTCTAACCCAGACCGAACCTTGTTGGGTCAGGGAGCGATTAGACACCCCTATCTTTCTTTGATATAGAAACCCCGTTGACGAAAAAGGGATTCCACCTCTTTTCGGGTTTCATCGGTTGGAGGCAAAGCCTCTTTGAGCTTATAAGTCAGCCCCAACTCTTCCCACTTAGAGGCTCCTAGTTGGTGAAAAGGCAACACATCTACCTGCTTGATGTTATTAAAACGACTCAGATAATCGGCCATAGCGGCTATATCTGCTTTATCATCAGTATATCCGGGCAGTAAGACATAACGAATCCAAGTGGCAATGTCTTCCTGATTAAGGTACGTTGCGAACTCTAAGGTGGGAGCTAAATCCTTACCGGTTAATTTTTCATACTTGATGGCGTCAAAATGCTTAATATCGAGTAACACCAGATCCACCCAGTTCAATAGCTCTTTGATTTTTTCATTAAAGATATAACCGGAGGTATCTATCGCCGTATGTACCCCTTCTTTTCTACAAAGCTGCAGAAACTCAAGAACAAAATCGGGCTGCATCAAAGGTTCACCTCCTGAAAGGGTGATTCCCCCTTTAACAAAACCTTTTACTTTTTGATACTCCTGAAAAACCTCAGCAGCCGTCATCCTGCTTTTTGCCTCTCCTTTGATCCAAGTATCCGGATTATGACAGTATAAGCAACGCAATGGACAGCCCTGCATAAAAACGACAAAACGAATGCCCGGGCCATCTTTTGTACCAAAAGTCTCTAAAGAGTGGATATAACCTTCCATAAGGCATAAAAAAGAAAGCAGAGAATCCAAAAGTCAGACTCTCCGCCAAATTGATTTAATTAAAATGAGGTCGTTATTGTTCTATTAATAACATCGAGCTGTTGTTCCCGGGTTAACTTAACAAAGTTCACTGCATAGCCGGAAACACGGATGGTTAATTGCGGATATTCCTCCGGATGCTCCATGGCATCAATCAACAAATCTCTGTTAAATACATTCACATTCAGATGATGGCCTTTTTGATTGAAGTAACCATCCAATAAGCCGATAAGATTCAAGGATTCTTCCTCCCTATTCTCCCCAAGCGTATTTGGTGTAATGGCAAAGGTATAAGAAATTCCATCATTAGCATGTTCAAAGGGTAGCTTAGCGACTGAAGAAAGAGAAGCCACTGCTCCTTTTCGGTCTCTTCCATGCATTGGATTAGCACCCGGAGCAAAAGGAGTCCCTCCTCGCCTGCCATCGGGCGTATTTCCGGTTTTCTTACCATAGACCACATTGGAAGTAATCGTCAAAACCGACTGTGTAGGAATGGCATTCTTATACATCTTAAATTGACGGATCTTATTCATGAACTTCTCTATGACATCAATGGCAAACTGGTCAGTTAATTCATCATTATTACCGAAAGGAACATACTCTTTTTCCAAGATATAATCTATGGCATCTCCTTGTTCATCACGAACTACCCGTACCTTACCGTATTTTATCGCAGCCAGAGAATCAGCAATGATGGATAAGCCCGATACACCAAAAGCTTGCGTACGTACAATATCCACATCGTGCAATGCCATTTCCAAAGCCTCATAAGAGTATTTATCGTGCATATAATGGATAATATTCAAAGCTTTTACATAAGTTTCAGCAAGCCAATCCAGCATCTTATCAAATTTCGCCCAAACTTCATCAAAATCCAGATATTCTCCTTTCACCGGCTCCAATACACCTTCGGGGACTACATAAACTTTAGTGTTTTCATCCTTACCTCCATTAATGGTATATAATAAAGCCTTAGGTAAATTAGCCCTGGCTCCAAAGAACTGCATTTGTCCCCCAATCTTCATAGGAGAAACACAACAAGCAATACCATAATCATCGCCTAACTGCTCGCGCATCAGGTCATCATTTTCATACTGCAGTGAAGAGGTATCGACAGACACTTTGGCACAGAATTTTTTCCAATTCTCCGGTAATTTCTCACTCCATAGAATGGTTAAGTTGGGCTCAGGAGCCGGGCCCAAATTATAAAGTGTATGTAGCATACGGAAACTGTTTTTAGTAACTAAAGACTTTCCGTTAGCTGCCATACCTCCTAAAGATTCAGTGACCCATACCGGATCTCCGGAGAATAACTCATCATATTCAGGTGTACGTAAAAAGCGAACAATGCGCAGTTTCATTACAAAATGGTCAATAAGCTCTTGTGCCTCTTGTTCTGTAATCTTGCCCTCATTCAAATCCCTTTCAATATAAATATCCAGGAAGGTACTAACCCTACCCAAACTCATAGCAGCTCCATTCTGGTCTTTAATGGCAGCTAAATAGGCAAAATAGGTCCATTGAATAGCCTCTTGAGCTGTACAAGCCGGCTGTGAAATATCAAAGCCATACGCTTGAGCCATTCGCTTAAGTGCCTCTAATGCGGCTATTTGATCACTCAGCTCTTCTCTAAGCCGAATTAAATCATCTGTCATCTCCCGTGGATCACACGCTTTAAATCGCTCTTTTCGTTCCTTTATTAATCGATCTACTCCATATAAAGCAACACGACGATAATCCCCAATGATACGGCCTCTACCGTAAGCATCCGGAAGACCGGTTAACAAGCCATTGCTTCTTGCTCTACGAATACTCGCCGTATAAGCAGCGAAAACTCCATCATTATGAGTCTTACGATATTTAGTATAGAATTCTTCGGTTACGGGATCAAGTTCATAACCATACTCATTCAAGCTTTGTTTCACCATACGTAATCCACCATTAGGGAATATGGCGCGCTTCAATGGTCTATCTGTCTGTACCCCTACGATCTTCTCCAAATTCTGATCGATATATCCGGGTCCATACGTATCTATTTGAGAGGGAAAACGAGTTTCCGCATCATAAACACCTCTCTCCTTTTCCTCTTTAAACATTTCAGTTAATTCACTCCACAACTTTTGGGTTGCTTCGGTAGGTCCTGCCAAGAAAGAATCCTTTCCGGTAAACTCCGTGTAATTCTCTAAGATGAAATTATTTACATCTATGGTTTCTCTCCATTGGTTTCCTTTGAATCCTCTATATGCTTCCATAAAATTATTTATGCTTAAAACTAAAGTTATACAAACTACAATCTTTTATTTATCCGGCACGAAGATAATACAATAAGAGATTATAGTCACCGAATTACAGAAGTATATTTCTTCACCTTTTGATATACTAATTACAACTCCATTTTAGAGGTAAATCGTTCAAATGTATTTGTGAGAAAAAGTATGGTAGCACTTTATTGAAACATAAATTACCTTCTATAAATATTCTCTTTTTTTAAGAGTTCAAATAAATTCACAAAGTAAAATAAAATAAAAAAAGTAGAGATGAATTACTTAATCGAAACAACAGAAAAGTCCATCTTTTTTAGTAATTTTACATCCGGCATAATTCCTTTTATTTTTCCTGAATTAAGCCACTTTGGATAGACAAAAAGAAAAAACAACCTATATAATGAATTACAAATGGAATTATCAACCTTTAACAGAAGAACAAGAATATGAAAAAATAAAATTAGCTAAAGAATTAAACATTCACCCCGTTCTAGGACAATTGTTAGTGCAAAGAAACATTACCACTAAAGAAAGTGCCGAATACTTTTTCAATCCGGACTTAAAAGAGTTACACGATCCGTTCTTAATGGAAGATATGGATATAGCAGTAGACAGATTGAATAAAGCCATTGGCAGAAAAGAGCGTATTTTAGTATATGGAGACTATGATGTAGATGGCACGACGGCTGTAGCCTTAGTCTACAAATTCATAAGATCAATTTATTCTAATATTACATATTATATCCCGGATAGAGATGATGAGGGATATGGTGTTTCTAAACAAGGTATAGACTTTGCTTACGATGAAGGGGTTAGCTTAATTATTGTTCTTGACTGTGGCATTAAAGCGGTAGAGCAGATTGCTTATGCCAAAGAGAAAGGTATTGATTTTATTATCTGCGACCATCATGTTCCGGATGATGTACTTCCTCCTGCTGTTGCTATATTAAATCCTAAGCGACTAGACAATACGTATCCTTACACCCACCTCTCCGGTTGTGGTGTTGGATTTAAGTTTATGCAGGGTTTTGCCATGAATAATGGAATCAAGTTTAGAAAACTTAGACCTTTACTTGACTTAGTTGCCGTTAGTGTTGCTTCGGATATTGTACCTATCTGTGGAGAGAACAGGATATTAACCTATCATGGACTCAAGCAACTAAACAAATATCCCTGCGTAGGGCTTAAAGCCATCATAGACATCAGTGGTTTGAGCAAAAAAGAAATAACAACCAGCGATATCATTTTTAAAATCGGTCCCCGAATCAATGCATCCGGACGAATGCAAAGTGGAAAAGAAGCCGTTGACCTCTTAATAGAAAACAGCTACAACAAGGCCATTGAAAAGGCTGAGCAAATCAATGAATACAACGAGGCTAGAAAAGATCTGGATAAAGGAATTACTGAAGAGGCTAACCGAATTGTAGATGAATATAAGGGGTTAGAACAGAAACGGTCCATCGTACTCTATAATGAATCTTGGCATAAAGGGGTTATCGGTATTGTGGCATCACGCCTTACAGAAGAATACTACAGACCTACAGTGGTGCTGACACGCACCGAAGATTATGCCACCGGTTCTGCCCGATCGGTACCCGGATTTGATGTCTATAAAGCTATAGAGCACTGTAGAGATCTTTTAGATAGCTTTGGAGGGCACACTTATGCTGCCGGTCTCTCTATGCGCGTGGAAAACGTTCCGGTTTTCGCCAAACGCTTTGAGAAATATGTTACTGAAAATATACTCCCGGAACAAACCAATGCAGTGTTAAAGATTGATGCTCAATTACAATTCAAAGACATTACTAAAAAATTCTTTAAACACCTACAATGCTTTGAGCCTTTTGGACCAACCAACGAGAAGCCTATTTTCTCCACTTATCACGTTTATGATTATGGTACAAGTAAAGTGGTAGGGAGAGATCAGGCACATATAAAACTAGAGTTGGTTGACAACGATTCCAATACGATAATGAATGGTATCGCTTTTGGACAAAGTTCACACGTACGTTACATCAAGACAAAACAAGCCTTTGACATCTGCTATACCATAGAGGAGAACAGCTATAAGAAAGGAGAAATACAGCTACAAATTGCTGATATAAAACCACGAATAGAGTCTTAATTTTGTAGGAAAGGTTAGTATGAGCCGTTTTTTACCCATCTTAAAAAAGTACTGGGGTTATGATTCATTTAGGGATCTACAGGAAGAAATCATAAATAGTGTTTGTGAAGGAAAAGACACATTAGGACTAATGCCTACCGGAGGGGGAAAATCCATCACATTTCAGGTTTCAGCTCTGGCAAAGGAGGGAATGTGCCTTGTGGTTACCCCCTTGATAGCCTTAATGAAAGATCAAGTAGAAAACTTGCGAAACAAAGGAATAAAGGCCATTGCCATTTACTCCGGAATGAACCGACAAGAAATTATAACTGCATTAGAAAACTGTATTTATGGCAATTATAAATTTCTCTACATCTCTCCGGAACGATTGGATACAGAGATATTTCAAAAAAAACTCCGTTCTATGCATATAAATCTGCTTGCCATAGATGAAAGCCATTGCATTTCACAATGGGGTTATGATTTCAGACCGGCTTACTTAAAAATAGCTGAAATAAGAAAGCTATTACCAGAAACACCTGTTCTTGCATTAACGGCTACGGCAACTCCTGAAGTGGTAAAAGACATCCAAAAGAAACTCCATTTTAAGCAGGAAAATGTATTCAAAACCAGTTTTGAACGAAAAAACCTGGCTTATATTGTCCGAAAAACAGAAGATAAACAGGGTGAACTCCTTCATATTCTGGAAAAGACTAAAGGAAGTGCTATTGTTTATGTGCGTAGTCGACGTAGAACAAAAGAGGTAGCCCAACTCTTAAATCAAAATGGACTTAGTGCTACTTTTTATCATGCCGGAGTTTCCAATGCAATAAAAGACAAAAGACAAGCTCAATGGATGGCAGAGCAATATAGAGTTATGGTAGCCACCAATGCTTTTGGGATGGGAATAGATAAATCGAATGTAAGACTTGTCATTCATATGGATTTACCCGACTCACCCGAAGCCTATTTTCAAGAAGCAGGGAGGGCGGGAAGAGATGGACAAAAAGCTTTTGCCATACTTTTATACGCCAAAACAGACAAAAGTACTTTACAGAAAAGAATAAGAGATACTTTTCCAGAAAAAGAATATATCAAAAAAATCTATGAATCACTGCAATACTATTATCAAATGGCTATGGGTGATGGCTTGGGATGCATTTTTGAATTTAATCTGGAAGAATTCTGTACTCGTTTCAAATATTTTCCGGTACCGGCAAACAGTGCCTTACAAATATTAACACAAGCAGGTTATATTGAATATACAGATGAACAAGACTCGACATCCCGAGTTATGTTCCGATTAAGACGTGATGAGCTTTATCGGATAAAAGAAGTAAATAACAATTCTGATTTAATCATACAGACACTACTACGCTCCTACACTGGACTTTTTTCCGATTACACCTATATTCAGGAAGAATCCATAGCAACAAAAACAAACCTCAGCCACAATGAGGTGTATCAAACATTAATCTATCTTTCTAAAAGAGGTATTATTAATTATATCCCACGAAAACGTACTCCTTACATTATATATACCAAAGAAAGAGTTGAAGCTAAAAACATCTTCATATCGAAAGCTATTTATGAAGAGAGAAAAAACAGATATGAGGAAAGAATCAATACGATGATTTATTATGCTACAACAAATGATATATGCAGAAGTAGATTACTCTTAAACTATTTTGGGGAACAGAACAACACTAATTGTAAACAGTGTGATATTTGCATTGCTAAAAAAGGAAAGTCGTCTGCTACTAATCAAGAAATTACCCAAATTCATACTATGATAATAGAGGCGATTAAAGAAACCCCCACTTCACCCTATCTTTTAGCGGATAAATTAAATATTGAGAAGGAAAGACTACTACCAATCATTCGCTTTTTAATTGCTGAGAATCAGATAGAATTCAAAGATGGAGTTTTATCTGCCATAAATGAATAGCCAGTGTATCATCGTATGCTGATTTTTTCTACTCTTTTCCATCATCAGAGTCATTGATCTTATCAATTGAAAATAAATATTTATATAATATAATTAGTGATTTTAAAGAAATAATTGAAAAGGTAATTAGAAATGTGATTATTCCAATTTTACCTTTCTACATCGCTTCCGTGTTCGCTTCTATAACCTATGCTGGTAATATTGCCCAAACCCTTCTCAGTTTTATTAAGGTTTTTGCGGTAGTAGTAATTCTCCATTGGGTATATTTGGTTCTAGCGTATTTATTTGCTGGTTCAGTAACCGGATTCAGCCCCTTTAAAGCCTTAAAAAATATGATGCCTGCTTATTTTACAGCCATCGGTACTCAATCCTCTGCAGCCACCATTCCGATAACGGTAAGACAAGCTAAGCTCAATAATATTTCTGAGGAAGTAGCGGAATTTGTTATTCCCTTATGTGCTACCATCCATTTAGCAGGTAGTACCATTACTTTGACTATTTGTTCCATTGCTGTTTTAATTATATCTGGTATGCCCATAGAATTTGGGGCATTTCTAACCTTTATTTTTGTCTTGGGAGTAACTATGATTGCTGCTCCTGGTGTTCCTGGAGGAGCCGTTATGGCTGCTATTGGTCTTTTAGAGGTTTATTTAGGATTTGGTGAAAATGCTGTTGCTTTAATGATTGCCTTATACTTAGCTCAGGATAGCTTTGGAACAGCCTGTAATGTCACAGGAGATGGAGCAATAGCCATGTTGGTTAATAAGTTTAAGTAATGAAAGCACTCTAATATCTAGTTTAAAAAAAAGACGGTATAGCACATTTAAGGCTATATCGTCTTCTGGTTTTTTCTAATCTAGATCTTTTTAATGTTCCTTTACTTTTTCAGCACCGTTACGTTGTAAAACTTGGCTAGCCTTTCTAGCTTTGTTATCGTCACTACACTCTACTGTAATTAAAGCCTTACCAGATTTCACATCCCCCTCATATTCCCTACTTTCAACTTCAGGAATGCCAAGGTCAATTAACGCCCCTCCAAGTCCACCAGCTGCTGCTCCAGTTAGAGCTGAAGCTAAAGTACCAGCAGCCAACAAGGGACCAACACCTGGGACAGCCAAAGCACCAGCACCTAAGGCGAAACCACCTAAGGCACCCATGGTAGCTCCGTCAACTACTGAATCATTACTCATTGTTGTATCATTTTGTTCTTGTTCTCGATTGTTATCCTTAACAACAATGGAAATCTCCCTGTCGAAACCTTCTTCTCTTAATTGTTTGGCAGCTCTTTCTGCCTGTTCTCTAGCACTAAAAACACCAACTATTTTTTTGGGCATACTAAGACCTCCAAATAAGTTTTTGTATCCTTAGATAGTTTGCTTTATTTGTTTTAATATTATTCAGCAGGAATGGAGGAACTTTTAGAGAATTATACATGTAATCAAGCAATAGATTTATATTTTTGACTTCGGAGGAAAGATATGGGCTGCGAAAAATATACTGTTTCCCAAAGAGCTATGGAAATATTAGAAGAGCAGGGATATGTGATTTTATTACATACTGAAAATGTTAAAGAGATAAAAACCTGGGAAATTGTGAAGCATATCGGTAATGAATTACCAGTAGGTGCAAAACATATAATAGATGCTAATCAAGTTACAAGATATGGGAATATTTTCTTAATTGAGAAAGACAGGTGATATTTTGAAAATAGCCTTGATTGCCCATGATAAAAAGAAGGATGATTTACTTAAGTTTGTGGAAAAGCACAAAAAGTTTTTTAAAAAACATGAATTATTTGCCACAGGAACAACGGGTTCCTTAATTATTTCTCAAGTAGGTTTGGATGTTTATCGTTTTCTTTCTGGTCCATTAGGGGGCGACCAACAAATAGGTAGTAAAATTGCTTGTGGAAAAGTGGATCTGGTAATATTTTTTCGAGATCCCTTAACTCCCCAACCCCATGAACCAGATGTTTCAGCTTTGATCCGTATCTGCGATGTTTATGAAATTCCTGTAGCAACTAATAAGGGTACAGCAGAGTTAATGCTAAAAAATTTAGAAAACATTTAAAATAAACAAACGCCCTTACTTCTGGAGAAAAGGGCGTTTGTTTTTTCTTAATAGAAATCCTTATCTGGCACTAACCAGATAATAAAATTGGCAAAAAGGTTTGCAAAAGG
>FZPS01000027.1_pt271 | contig 18925 bp, 20 predicted proteins | sample 1817821 | NCBI WGS metagenome assembly FZPS01 (sample SAMEA104158645, study PRJEB21678) | metagenome | place: Germany | collected 2015-04-21
CCTGTTCCCATCCCGAACACAGAAGTTAAGCTCTCCAGTGCCGATGATACTTGGGCGGAGACGCCCCGGGAAAGTAGGTCGCTGCCGGATTTATATATAAAGGCCTTACGGTTATATGCCGTGAGGCTTTTTTATTGATAAGCTATTTCCAACATATTATTATTGTTTTTGAAATATGTATGGTTTAATATAGAAGGTAGTCAAGCGAAGGAAGCAACTAATTGCAGTATTCAATTACTATTCGGTCCTGTAATTACTCCTGAAATAATTTTAGTGCGAGTGAGTACTGTAAGGGGAGTTAGATATGTTTATAGATACCGTGATTGCACAAATGAGGGAAAAGGGTTATATTGCTAAGGTTGTCCCGATAAAACACATAATTGGAATAGGCGATGAGCTTAAAGCGTTGGATGACAGAAAGCTGCTTGATGCAGACATATTAAACATTTTAAAGAACTTTTACATATGTGATTATTCAGACATAACTTTTAATGTTAAATCTGTCATTGTAACCGCCTCACCGTGCAGAATAGCAAAAGTATTTTTTAATTACAGAGGTAAGAAGATTCCATTGACTATTCCCCCAACCTATGTGGAGTTTAAGAGTGAGCCGATAAAAATTGAAAGCTGTTTGCAGCAAATATTGGCGGCTGAAAACTACCACGCACAAGTAGCCTATAACTTGCCCGGAAAAATTATAGCGGCTAAATGCGGGCTCAGCTTGTATGGTAAAAATAATATATGTTATGTTAACGATATGGGGAGCTTTGCTTTATTAAGCACATTCTACTCGGATTTACCCTGTGATAATGACAATTGGAACAATGCTCGTCTGATGGAGTGCTGTAAAACATGCGACGCATGTGTAAACAGATGCCCCACAGGGGCTATTAGTCCGCAGTCGCATCTGATAAAAGCTGAACGATGCATTACTTATCATAATGAATTCATGAATACTCCGGATTTCTCGGAATGGATCAATTCATCAGCACATAACTGCATTGTCGGTTGTATGCGTTGTCAGGAATGCTGCCCCGTAAACAGGAATTATTTGAACAGAATTGTCGAATTGGAGGAATTCAGCGAGGATGAAACCAAAATGATTATGCAGGGCACGGATAAAAGCAAATTGTCCGACAAAACGGTAGAAAAGCTTGAAATGTTGAATCTGATGGTATATTATGATAAACTCGCCCGTAATATAAGAGTATTGCTGGAAGATAAATAAAATATAAATTACGTGTTGTAATCGCCGGGTAATTTCTTCCGAAACATTAGCATCAAAGGAGGAAATCAGTTGAGTAAACTTTATATCGCGACTGGAACGCAGCCGAAAAAAATGACAATTGATCTGCTTGAAAGGATAAACCCGATAAAGGGAAAGAACAAAGAAATAAAAATAGGAATAAAACCCAATCTTGTTTGTGCTTCACCCGCAGAAGAAGGAGCGACGACTCATCCAGAGATAATTGAAGGTATTATAATATATCTTACAAGCAACGGATTTAATAATATAAAAATTATTGAAGGAGCCTGGGTAGGAGATAGTACGAAACGGGCATACAAGGTTTGCGGGTACGAGGAAATATCAAAAAAATACGATATTCCTCTTATTGACTTAAAAGACGACATGTTTGTAACAAAATCTTATAAAGGAATGGAATTAAACATATGCAAAACGGTTTTCGGACTGGATTTTTTAATTAATGTTCCCCTGATAAAGGGCCATTGCCAAACAAAGATCACATGTGCTTTGAAAAACCTGAAAGGCATAATACCGGATACGGAAAAAAGAAGGTTTCATACAATGGGGCTGCATAAACCGATAGCATACCTTAACGCTATTATACGACAGGATTTGATAATTGCCGATGGAATATGCCCGGATCCATATTTTGAAGAGGGCGGAAGGCCTAAAAAATTGAACAGAATTGTCGCAGGCTTCGATCCTGTGCTTATGGATTCATATGCAGCAAAGATTTTAGGATATAAAACGGAAGATATAAAATATATCGGGCTTGCGGAAAGTGAAGGTGTCGGCAAAACATTGGAAAGCGACACAGAAATTGTGAATATATATGAAAATGCCTCTGCGGCCGATGATATTACCATTGTTCAAAAAGAAAAAAAATACCTGAATATGATAGAACAGGCGGATGCATGTTCCGCCTGCTACAGCAATCTTGTGAATGCATTGGAAAGATTGGATGAGTCAGGCTTTACAGAAAATATCGCGGATCAGATATGTATAGGACAGGCGTATCGGGGATATAAGGGAATCCTTGGTGTAGGCGATTGCACCTCATGTTTTGAGAAATATATGCCAGGATGCCCCCCATCAGTGGACGATATTATAAAATTCTTTACAGAATAATATTTTTCTTTTGAACATATGTCTATATCAGCTAATAAAAAATAACAGACTAATGCTAAGATAAGCCGTATTAAATAATGTATATTTCCCGAATAATGATAAAAACCATTAAATCATTTTTATTGATATTGTTAAATATTTGACACAATGGTATCATAAGTATTGGATTATATAGGGAAAAATGTAATAGGTCATAGGGAAACAGGTGGTATAATGATACATATGGAAAATCTTTGGAAGGTTTATAAAACCGGATCAATTTCGGTGGTTGCCTTGAGAGAGGTTTCCTTCAATGTAAAAAAGGGCGAATTTGTTTCTGTTATGGGGCCTTCCGGTTCGGGAAAATCAACCCTCATGAATATAATAGGGTGCCTTGATCGGATGACAAAAGGTAAGTATATTCTCAATGGGATTGATATTTCAGGGCTTTCCGACTATGAACTGTCTAAGATAAGAAATGAACGAATCGGCTTTGTTTTTCAAACGTTTAACCTGCTTCCGCGCATGAATGCTCTTAAAAATGTCGAGCTCCCAATGATTTATGCCGGGGTTAGCGCAAAACAACGGCATGAAAAGGCTATTGAGGCTTTAAGAAAAGTTGATTTACTGGAAAGAAAAGACCATAAACCAAGTGAACTTTCCGGAGGACAAAGACAGAGGGTAGCTATCGCCAGGGCACTTGTAAACAACCCTGATATCCTCTTAGCGGATGAGCCGACAGGTAATCTGGACAGCAAGTCAGGGGAAGAAATCATGGCGATTTTTCAGGCTTTGAACCGGGAAGGCGTGACTATTGTATTGGTTACTCATGAACCTGATATAGCAAGGCACACCGATAGAATTGTAACTTTCAGGGACGGAAGGGTTATTAAGGACGAAAATGTTGAAAATAGTCTTGATGCGAATGAAATGCTTAAAGGTTTGGTGGAACAAAATCTTATTTACCAGGAAAATATAGGGTAATACCCGGAGGTAACAAAAATGTATGATGATTTAGGATTTTTAGAGGATAGCGAACAAAAGGCGCCGGAAAAAATGAACATTTTTGCCAGGGTGGGCAATCTCTTCTTTTCACCAAAAAAGCTTTTCCTTTTTATACGAGAAAAGCCTACATTATTGTTTCCGCTAATCATTATGAGTATCGGCGCAGTAGCTTACCAGCTTTTGATATGGGAGCAATCAAGGAAACTCCAGATGGACATTACATATAACACATATCAGAATATGGGAATGAGCATTACTCCGGATCAGTTGGAAGCTATGGTTGATGCCGGCATGATTACATCTGTAATCACTGCCCCTTTAGGTGTTATTGCTTCATGGGCGATAATTACGCTGATATTTTACGCAGTATTCCGATTTGCAGAATGTGAAAAGGGTATGAAAAAATACTTTTCAATGATGGCGTACATAAGTATAATTTCCGTTGTCGGTATGGTTTTAAACGGATTGTATGTATATTTTATGGGCGGTTCAATAACTACCTATGTAACCAGTGTTTCGTCGCTTTTTGATCAGGGAACGACAGGGGCATTTTTAAATGGTATTTTATTGAATATAGAAGTTTTTAATATTTGGGCATATGTTCTTTACGGAATGGGGTTTATTTATGTTGGCGGAGTAGATAAAAGAAGATCGGCCATTGTCACATCCGTGATTTTTATTTTATTCACTTTGGCTGCGGCAGGTCTTACAAGCTTATCAAGCAGCCTTTTAGGAGGTTTAATGTAACCTGTTATCAAGGCGAGTTAAATCTTCCGCATCGTTGAAACAGTGATAGCTGTTCTGCTTCGCTGCACTGCTTGTCTATGCAGCCTGGTGTGTTGAAATAGCTAAGCAATTTCTTTGGTTGTATAATGGGTTATTAAGCTTATGGACGAAAAAGGAGTCTAGTTTAAAATGAAAAAAACTGTTATCGGGATTTTGATTGTTGCAGCGATTGCAACTCTTGTAGTATTAAACATCAACAAGAACAAGGACAGTACAGGCACTTCCGCAATCTATTCCGGGAAAGCTGTCGGTGTTAAGGTAAACGTGATTGGAAGAGATAGCATCTTTTCCTATGTAAAAGCCAGGGGAAGGGTTGAGGAGGCGGATAAAGTTCAGGTTTTCTTTGATACGCCGCTTCGGGTATTGGAAGTGCTTATAAATAAGAATGATTATATAAATAAAGGGGATCTTTTGATTCAACTGGATACGCAAACACTGACAGAAGAGATTGATAAACTAAAAATGCAAAAAGAGATCCAATCGATAACCCTGAAAAAGCTTGAATCCGGACAAAGCCTGCTGTCGCTTGAAACAAATTTAACCTCCGCAAGAAAGGCGGCGGATAATGCCCGTGAAAATTATGACACTGCTCTCAGTGAGTTTGAGAAGCAGAAAAAGCTTTTTGAAACCGGTATAATACCAAAAAACCAGCTTGATCAATATGAGCGTGCAATGAAAGAATCAAAGACAGCTTATGAGAATGCGGTGCTTAACCTTGAATCAGCCGAAAAAACGTATCAATCAGGTATAAGCAGTCATGATCTTGATATACAGGCGCAGATAAAAAATATAGAACTGCTGAGTTTACAGATTTCCGATATAGAAAAAAAGCTAATTAAGGTTAAAAATCTTGAAAAGGCCCCCATAAGCGGTTATGTAACAGAAATATATGTTACAGAGGGCTCTTACACGGGAAGCGGGCAGCCTGCATTTACGATTATTGACGCAGAAAATGTAAATATAACAGCGGCGGTAAATGAATACAATACCAAGGATTTGGCTATCGGCCAGGATGTTGTTATAACCGGGGAGGCTTTCGGCGATAACACAGAGTTTTCAGGTAAAATAATTTCGGTTGCCCCGGTTGCAACGGTTGTTGCGGGTTCCAGCGGCCAGGAGACGGTTGTAGAGGTCAGCATTGAGCCTCTTGACGGAAAGGATTTGCTAAAACCGGGGCTGAATGTTGACTGTGAAATAATTACCCAGAAAAAGGAAAATATTATTGTTTCGGAGTTCAATGTCTTTTTGGAAGACAAAAACCGCAGCCAGTATGCTATGGTGGTTGACGAGGAAACAATGACGGTACGTAAACAGTATGTTACATTGGGCATATATTCTGATATGTTAGTTGAAATAATAGACGGCCTGAAAGAAGGAGACAAGGTTGTAATTGACCCGCAGCCAAGCCTTGAGGATGGAGACAGAGTAAAGATTTTGGAGTAGAAAATGGTTTTATTTGAGATATTTAAACAGGCATTGGAAAGCCTCAGAGCAAATAAAATGAGATCACTGCTTACCATGCTGGGCATAGTTATGGGAGTGTTTTCGGTTATCGCAATTATGGCTATCGGCAACGCGACCGAAAGCTATATCATCGGCGAATTTGAAAAAATAGGAGCCAATACCGTACAGATTTATTATAAGGGAACCAATATTACGCAGAATGAATGGCTTACGCTTGATGATATAGACCTTCTTGTGAATAATGTCCCTGAAATTAAGAATATTACAACAATAGGACAATGGTCCGGTCAATTCAGGATAGGGAACAAAACAAGACAGGCTTTGATTTGTGAAGTGACTGCACAGTATAAAAACTTTTCTGTAATTGATATGGCTGCAGGAAGGTTTATCAACAGCTTTGACGATACCGCGAGGGCGCCGGTAGTAGTTGTAGATGAAGCTTTTGCGAAACGCTATTTTAATAAAACAGATATTGTCGGCGAAGAACTGAATTTAACTTTAAACAGGTATAATTTAAAAGTAAAGGTAATTGGCGTAATAAAAACAGGTGACGATATATTCAGCGGAATGATGGACAACGAATACGCACCGGCTGTGGTTTATATGCCTATCCGGACAGTTCAGTCGATAACAAACTATAAAAGACTTGACACAATAATGTTTTCAGTTTATCCTGATGCTGATGTAAGCATTGTGGCAAACAAGGTTTTAAGGCTTTTGGAAAGAGTACACAGGAAAGAAGATATATACATGCTCCAAACAATGGAGGATGTTCAGAAAATGTTCTCGAGCATAATTGGGGTAGTTACTTCAGCTTTGCTTGTAATAGCTGTTATTACTTTGATTGTTGGCGGGATAGGCATAATAAACATACTCCTTGTATCGGTCACTGAGAGAATAAGGGAGATAGGTATACGTAAAGCCCTTGGAGCGAAGAAGAAAGACATTATATTGCAGTTTCTTATGGAATCCGTTATTATGACAGGGTTCGCGGGAATAATCGGGATAATAATAGGAGTGATTGCCGGTAACGTTCTGTCGGGGTTAATAAAAATACCGCCAGCTGTGGACATACCGACTATTATTATTTCATTTACGATATCGGTAATACTTGGTTTAATCTTTGGAGTATATCCCGCTAAAAAGGCGGCTGACTTGGATCCCATAGAAGCACTTCGTTATGAATAGAAAACGTACGAAGCGCAGGATTAAAAGTAAGTTTTTGATACTTGTAGATGTATTTATCAAGCATGATACTGCAGTTTTGTACTGCCGGACACAGGAGATCATAATGGTTCGCTCGCAATAAAGTGTTCATTATGATTTTTATACCCTTTATCGCAAGATAAACAATATGCCTTTTCATTCAATCCCCCCTAATGCTGAAAAATGCGATAAACACTATAAAAAATTTTAAATTCTGTTATAATATGATTAACCGGAGATCACTGATGCCGCTTTGCGATTTAAATGTTTCTGCATTTAATAAAGTTTAATAAGCGTAATTTTTTGCATTTTATTTGGCTGGTAAGCTTAACAAGGTAAATAATAAAGAATAAATGTGCTGTTAGTAATGTTAATACCAATTATATCCGGGGTTAAAACAAAAAATAATTAAAAGAGGGTGAGTGTGATGAAAAGAAAAATACTTATAGTTGATGATGAAAAAAATATTGTTGATATCCTTAAATTTAATTTGAATAAAGAAGGATTTGAAACAATTGAAGCATACGACGGAAAACAAGCTCTGGAAATGGTTGAACGGGAGAATCCCGACCTGATCCTCTTAGATATCATGCTGCCGGAATATGACGGCTTCACTGTATGTAAAAAAATAAGACAGACAATGAATACACCGATACTAATGCTGACGGCCAGGGAAGAAGAAGTGGACAAGGTTCTGGGGCTAGAGTTAGGTGCGGATGATTATATTACAAAACCATTCAGCCCGCGTGAATTAATGGCAAGAGTTAAAGCTAACCTGCGCAGGATGTCGGAAGATATACAAAAAACGCAGGGAGAGATATTGAAATGCGGCGATTTGACAATTGATATTAACCGCTACGAGATAAAACGCGGTGATGAAATTATTGAATTGACGCTTAGGGAATTTGAACTTGTGAAGTTTCTTGCCGCTCAAAGAGGGCAGATTTTTTCAAGGGAAAGCCTGCTTGAAAAGGTCTGGGGATATGAGTATTACGGTGATGTGCGCACAGTGGATGTTACTGTAAGAAGACTGAGGGAAAAACTGGAGAGATTGCCGAGTAAACCTGAATATATATTGACCAAGCGAGGCGTCGGTTATTATTTCAATCCGGCTTTATGACGGGACGGAAGATGCAATTTCTTCCGTTGTCTAAACAAAAACCCTATTGTTAATCCGTCCGAATAAAATGGCGGAATTTTGGAACAACGAGGGATAGAATGTTTTTAAGAAGTTTGCAATGGCGGCTTATAATAATTATTGCAACGATTACCTTCATATTGATGTCCGTAATATGGGTTTTCCTGACTTATAAAGTGGAAGATATTTTTTATAATGATTTCAAGGGCACGATTTCGCGTAATTATGCTACTTTGAATATAAATAATAATATGTCTGCGGAAGAGCTTATTTCCAGGCTTGAAGACGATCCGGTGATACTAAGCCAGCTTGTAAGTGAAGTAAAAAGCTATACAATAATTAACGCAAGCGATTTGAAAATTATATATTCTTCCGATGTATTGTATGAAGAAGATAAAATTGAATTCAGGAATGAAATATTAAAGTCAGAGAACCTTATGTCCGTTATTAATGGTAATTCCGTTGGTGAAAAGAAGACGGTTACCAAGTCGCAAAGCGGCGATTTTTATGATTATGTTAAAAGACAGCCTCTGTTAGACGGCGATTATATCCTGTTTTTCAAGTATAACCGGTCACAGGCAATAGCAATTATTAAAGAATTCAATAATGTAATTCTTATTGGAATGCTATTAGCCGTAGCGGTAACTGTAATAATAGGCTTTTTGCTTTCCCAGACCATTACAAAGCCTATAACCGATATTACAAGAAAGGCGGAAAGTATAACCTCCGGTGATTTCGATCAGGTTTTGGAAGTAAAATCCGATGACGAAATCGGAAAACTAACCGGGACGTTTAATTATATGGCAAGCCAATTAAAAAGCATGCTCAGTGAAATATCAAATGAAAAAAACAAATTTGAATTGATTTTAAATTATATGACCGACGGAATCATAGCCTTCAACCGCGGTGGGCATATTATTCATATAAATACCGCCGCCGCAGCTTTTCTTGAATCACGAAAACCTGATCAAACTTTTACGGATATTACGAAAACGCTTAATGTTCCCTATAAGCTTGATGAACTGTTAGGCAGCGAAAACCTGTCCGATATTTTGTGTAATGTTCAAATAAGGGACAGGTTTTTAAAAATACAATTTGCATCATTTACAGACAAAGAGAACAATGTTGATGGTATTATTATGGTGCTTCAGGATAATACTAAAGAATACAAGCTTAATAATATGAGAAAGGAATTTGTCGCTAATGTTTCGCATGAATTGAAGACGCCGCTTACTTCAATAAAAAGCTATTCCGAAACCCTGTTGGACGGAGCAATCGAAGATATCGATACGGCAAGGAATTTTGTGCGTGTTATTTATTCCGAATCAGACCGCATGGACCGCATTGTTAAGGATTTGCTTCTTTTGTCGAAGCATGACAGTGGAATAAAACTGAATTTCCAGCGTATACCGCCGATAGAACTGATACATTCGGTTACTGAACAACTGAACCTGATAGTGCGTGAAAAAGAACAAAGGTTAGATGTTTACTGCGAGGAGAATCTTCCTGAAATATATGGGGACAGGGATCGGTTAGAGCAATTATTTTTGAATGTTATAGGAAATGCGATAAAATATACTCCGGAACATGGTATAATAACAGTATATGTCGGGCGGCAAAAAGATGGAGTATCTATAAAAGTAACCGATACAGGGATTGGAATACCGGAGAAGGATTTAGAAAGAATCTTTGAAAGGTTTTACCGGGTTGACAAAGCCAGATCAAGGCAGCTTGGCGGTACTGGACTCGGTTTATCGATAGCTAAAGAAATTGCCGAATCACATGGCGGTACGATACAGGCTAAGAGCAAACCACAGCAGGGTACGGAAATAATTGTTTTTTTGCCGGTAAATGATAAAAACAGCATATGAAAAATTAGCTAAAAACTGTGCTTTGCAAAGATATACTGTTCGGACATCACTTTTGAACTATTGTATAATAACGGAAACAAGAGCGGAATTCACTTCGGTAACTGCATTTTAAAGGCGTAGTAATGGATTTGTAACAAAAGTCATTGTATAATAGAAGTAGGAATAATTTTGTAACTGTTTTGTGTTTGGTTCACCCGGAGGGTATATATGGCGAAAAAGATTTTATTTATCGCGTTACTTTTTATTTTAATACTTGCCGGTTCGGTTGTTTCAATGGCGGATGAAGATAACAACGCCATTTCAGATAATGATAATACTAACTTTGAAACCGCTATAGAAGCGGGCAGTAATTTGTTTGACAGTTTTATCGGAAACAACTCAACATATGAGGCTGCCGCATCGGGCGTTGAGGATGCTGCTCAGGAAGAATATTCAGCAGAAGCTGTGATTGAAAGATATGGTTCTTTATTTTTTGATGAAGAGGTTCAATCCGAAATTGAACTTGTAAACATAATAAACATAGAGCATGACGGCGAAAGCAAAAATGTTGAGGATTTTGTGATTTCTGCCCTTGTTTCCGGGGATGTTGAACTTGATTATGATGAATCATTGACTTTAATGATATTTATAAAAAAAGACGATAAATTTGAACTTCTAACAGATCCGGTGGAGGGCTATGCATGGTTCCTGCCGAAAGTAAGCTTTCCTAATATAGGGGAAGAAAATCCTAATCATATACGGTTTATTGCTTTCCCAAAAAATAGTTACAACAACCTGGAGCTTGATGTAAACCTTCAGATTACTGATATGGAGCATGTTGTTGTTGTATCGAAACTGAGGGAGTTTCGTTTAAATGTGCAGCAGGCATTAAATCTTTTGCTTGATAATATACATGAATCGGAGTAAAAACATGCGATTATCCAGTGCAGAGTTCAAAAAATCTATACTAATGATTTTTTTGTTTTTACTCTGCTTTTTTCAAATGGGAATTCTATGGAGCGAAAAAAATCCAGGGGTTCTTTTTTCATTTTCACACAGCGCAAGAAGTAATAGTTCTATAGATATCGATGAAGTAAAAGAAAACTATTACCGTCCAAAAGCAATATTAATTTCGAGCGGTAAGGGAGACTTATACTGGAAGCTTAATTCAAAGAGTAATCTTTACCGTTTGATATGGAATGATTTTAAAGATAGTTACTTAAGCCAGATAATTCAATCAAAACCCAGCATTCGAGATAAAGATTACGAACAAAGCTGGGAATATCTTAGCAGGATGAAGTCAATAATACTTGAGTTTGAGTGCGAAATTCCGTCCGGTGTAATTCATTGGATGGAGAATCTTGATGCCGCCTCTCTTTCAACCATTTCAAATATTTATAAAATTGCTGTTCATCCATCTGAGGACATAAATAATGATAAAAATACGCTGTATGTGTACGATGGTAAAAATGTTTATAAATATGTTGTTACAATAAAGCAGGGAAACATGAAAAAGGAAGATTACATTAAGGCTATAGAAACTGCTTCTGAAAACGAATCGGTTGTTTCGATGAACAGATTAATTACATATAATCCTATAACGGAGCAGCAAGAGCTGCTTGTGAGCCTGTCCGACGAGGAGAAAAAAATTTGGGATCTTTTATTAACCACACCAGACAAAATAGTATTGAAAAAAGATAACATCGACATAGTTCAGGATTATCTTCTTGACGAATACAGAGGTTCCGTGGTTTCAAAAAGAAGTGATGACGGCACTAATATTATTTTTTCAGATCCGGAAAAGGTTTACCGCTATTACAATAACGGGCTTTTGGAGTACCAATACCGGAATAAGGAATCTGTGGAAAAAGGCCGCGTTGAAGAGGCCCTTGAGCAAGCCTTGATTTTTATTGAATACCGAAGAAGGGATTTGATAGAAGGAGCTGAAATAATCCTGTCGGATATTAAAGATAAAGGAAGATATTATGCTTTTACATTTGATTATGTTGTTGATGATATGAAAGTCAGAGTATTAAAGTCACGTACTGGTTCGGTGGAGCCTGCTATAGTTATAAATGCCGTAAAGGATCGTATACTTGATGCGAAATGGTATATAAAAACCTTCGCAAATAATGATTACAGTAATGTGTATAACATATCTTTCTTCCGGTTTTATGAAAATGTATTTATAAGAGAATATCCACAGCTTCGGAATAAGCCTGTTATTGTTGATGTTTCCACTGAATATCTGTTTTCGGATATCGGAACAAGGGCCGAACCCTTTTGGCTTATTGAAACAAAAGAGTCCCAGGTAATTTTTATTGGAATGCAGGGAAAGGAATAATAATATGGATTGGCTCAAGGCAAAAAACATCATACTTGTGATGCTGATTCTGTTGAACATTTTCTTATTGATAAACGTTATGAGTGTAAAAGATGTATTCAAATTTACTGGCCAATATCAGAAAGATGCTAAACAGGCGCTTGAAGAGGCAGGTATTGTAATAGAAGGTAAAATACCATTTTACGGAAGGCCGCTTGGAAGGATTAGCTATATCGAGGCGGAGCCGGATAAGTATAAGAAAGCTGTGGAAAGACTGACGGGCTTAACTTATGAACCAACTGAAGATCGGCGACGCGGCGAATGGCGGAATAATGGCCTTTCTTTTATATTGGACGGAGAAAAATTTATATATACGAATGAAAACGACACACAGGTTTTTTCAGTGGAAAAAGAACAAAAGCTTTGTAGAGAATTATCAGCGTGGATAAAGAAAAAAGGTATATTCAATGATTCATTTCTGCCCGATCGCATAATTAGGGACAATGATACCGTTACGGTTGAATTTGTACGGAAATATCGCGGATTTCCTCTTTTCGATAATAATATTGTTTTTCATCTCTCAGGTTCACAGCTTATAAAGGTTGAAGGCAGCCTTAAAGTATTTGATACGATTAAATTAAGCAAAGCCGATGGCATAGTCTCGGCGAATATCGCTCTGCTAACAGGAAAAGATAAAATAAAGGATGTTATCACATCTGTTGAGATAGGGTATTTACAGCCGCAGAGTGAAGAACTTTTTGATATACCTGTCTGGAGGATCTGCCTTAAATCTGGAGAGAAGGTTTACTTTAACGCTTATACCGGTGAATGGCTGGAAGTGAATTAGATTTTAATTTTTTCCGATTATATATATTAACGATACAAGTTTTTTCCTCATCACTTTGAAATTTCCTCCGTTTTTTAATGAGGGAAAAGATGGATTATGTGAATGTTCCAAAACAGACAAAATCGGATTGTGAATATATACTATATAGTGGTATAATAATTTAAGAAATCCCTGATAGTGTAATCCTGCAAATTTGGGTAAAGTATGCCGGAATACCTATAAAATAATATTTTTACAAAAGAACTGGAAAGATGGTGTTTCATATTGGGAAAACTGATTATTCGTGGACAAAAAAGGTTAAAGGGAGAAGTTACGGTCAGCGGGGCAAAAAACGCCGCTGTAGCAATCCTCCCTGCCACAATTCTATCTGAAGGCAGCTGTATAATTGAAAACGTTCCCGATATATTAGACATAACAATTCTTAAAAATATTTTGACTAACCTTGGTGCAAAGATCGAAAATCTTAACAGCTCCACGATAAAGGTTGATGTTTCAAATGTGAGCTCCTATGTGGCGACAGATAGTCAGATAAGCAAACTTCGCGCTTCTTATTATTTGATGGGAGCTCTCCTTGGTAAATTTAAAAGAGCCGTTGTCACTTTTCCCGGAGGCTGTGATTTTGGAGTCAGGCCGATAGATCAGCATATAAAAGGCTTTGAAGCTCTTGGCGCAAAGGTTGATATAGAACACGGAAAAGTAATAATTGCCGCGAACAGGCTCGTTGGCGCGCCGATTTACCTTGATGTCGTCAGCGTAGGGGCAACAATAAATATCATGCTTGCCGCGGTAAAAGCCGAAGGAATAACAACCATCGAGAACGCTGCAAAAGAGCCCCATATAGTCGACCTGGCAAACTTTTTGAATGCTATGGGCGCCGATATAAAAGGGGCGGGTACCGACGTTATTAAAATAAGGGGGGTAAAGGAACTAAAGGGCGGACACACATATATGATAATTCCCGATCAAATTGAAGCCGGAACTTTTATGATCGCCGCAGTTGCTACACGCGGAGACGTGCTTGTTAAGAACATAATCCCAAAGCATATGGAGTCTTTAACCGCCAAACTTCAGGAAATGAATGTGAAGGTTGAAGAGTTTGATGACAGTATCCGTGTAACTGGCCGGGACAAAATTCAAAAAGTTAATATAAAGACGCTGCCCTACCCGGGGTTCCCAACCGACCTTCAACCGCCTTCCACGGTCCTGTTATGCAGAGCCGAAGGTACCAGCACAATTACAGAAGGAGTTTGGGACAACCGTTTCCAATATATCGATGAATTGAAAAGAATGGGCGCAAATATAAAAGTTGAAGGCAGGATGGCCGTAATTGAAGGAGCTGTCCGTCTCAGCGGTGCTCCGATACGAGCGACGGATTTGAGGGCTGGAGCAGCGATGGTAATTGCCGGGATGATGGCACACGGCGAAACAACTGTTTCGAATATAGAGTGTATCGACCGTGGTTATGAGAAACTTGAAGAGAAGCTCAGAAATCTTGGAGCGGATATCCGGCGTGTCACAAATGAAAAATCTAAGAATAGATAGAGGATGAAGACATGTTAAAACTTGCAAGTTTGTATAGCGGCAGCAGCGGGAATTCTATCTATATCTCAAGCAAAAGCACGCATATTCTTGTTGATGCGGGGTTGAGCGGAAAGAGAATAGAGAAATCAATGGCTTCCATCGGAGAAAGCATCAAAAATATCCAGGCAATTCTGATAAGTCATGAGCATATGGACCACATTCTGGGTGCGGGTGTTTTATCACGCCGTTATGGAATCCCGATCTACGCAAATGAAAAGACATGGGAAGCAATGCGTGTAAGCCTTAAAAAAATTGACCCCGATTGTATACGGATTTTTTTAACCGGACAGCCGTTCAAAATAGGTGATATTGAAGTCAATACATTTAGTACGCCTCATGATGCGATTGAACCGGTAGGGTTCAACTTCTGCTGTAATAAAAAAAAGGTAACCATTGCCACCGATATCGGGCATATACATAAGTCACTTTTGAATAACCTTGTAGGAAGCGATATGATTTTATTGGAATCCAACCATGACATTGAAATGCTGAAAGTAGGAAGATACCCTTGGCCTTTAAAGCAGCGCATTATGAGTGATAAAGGGCACCTGTGCAATGATATGGCTGCCAAGGTTGTCGCATATCTTGCCGCTAACGGTACAAAAAAGTTTTTGCTCGGTCACCTGAGCAAGGAGAATAATTTTCCGGAGCTGGCGTTTCAAACGGTGAAGAATGCATTAACAGAAAAATCTGTTGCGGCGGGACGTGATGTTTATGTTGGCATAGCATACCGTGACAGAGTAAGCGAATCACTAATTGTTTGATTTTCACCTTAGAAGCAGTGATTGAGTCGTCGTTTTAATTGATCCTGCATGTTTACTGCAGGGTGTGTTGTCGGAAAATGAAAGGAATGCATATTTGTATATTCAAATAGTATCTGTAGGTAAACTTAAGGAAAAGTATTTAAAAGACGCCGTTAATAATTATATAAAACTACTTTCTCGATTTTGCAAAACAGAGATTGTTGAAGTTGCGGAAGAGAAGGTGCCTCCGTCTTTAAGCAGCCGCGAACAAGAACAGGCGCGAAGAGAGGAAGCGGAAAGAATAAGAGCATCTCTATCAAAGGGTACCTATGTTATCGTTCTTGATTTAAAAGGTGAACAGCCTGATTCTCTGCAGTTTTCCCAAAAGCTGAACGAACTTATGATTATGGGCAAAAGCCGTATATCTTTTATAATCGGCGGATCGACAGGCCTTGACAGGCAGCTTGTTAAAGAAGCGGATTACAATCTTTGCCTTTCGAACATGACTTTCCCCCACCAGCTTGTTAGAGTAATTCTCCTTGAGCAAATATACCGCTGTTTTAAAATAATAAATAACGAACCGTACCATAAATAACAATAGACCTATTATCATTATCACTTTTTGTGTATATGCCATAATGTCTGTATTGTAAAACCAAGGAACAATTTCTGTTTGACTTGTAAATTTTCGTAATATAAAATTAATTATGGGTTACTCAGTGCTTGTTTCAGTATTAGTCGGGCGGGTTAATATGGAACTAAAAAATCATAATGTAAAAGAAGGGTTTTTAAGATGATTAAAGGACGCAAATTATAAATTTGCAGTTACGATTTATATCAAATGAATTTTAAAAGAGATATTTCTGAGGAAAAATACGTAAGCTGCGAAGCAGGAACAAAAAAATGGAGCGATATTATTAGGCGTTTTTCAAAATATACCGAGGAAATCCATTTCTCAAATGCAAAAGTTACTGATCGTATTGAATATTACAATTTTCCGGTACTTCCTACGTTAGAGACCGGTGAAGGGTGGGCAGATATTAAAACTTACTTAAAAGTTATCCGTCAAACAAACCCAAACGTAAGAATTATGTTTGAGCACAGGTCGGATTTAATTTCTGATGAAGAGCTTGAAACATGCTATTCCTGGGTTAATGGACTGCTTAATGGAAAATAAGAATGTATGTCGGGGTGATAATGCATGAAGTTTGCTTTTGAATTAACCGGGTATGATGAGGAATCTTTCATATCACAAGTAAGCAAGGCATTGGAAAAGAGAACGGAATCAGTTTCGAGAAACAAATATCCCCGTGTATGGGAATATATAGACAAAATGAACTCTAAGGGCAGAGTTTCCGAAGAAGTATCGAAAAAGCGGCGAAGAAGATACAAGGTATATGGAATACTTTTTATGCTTGTGGGATTTTTTCTGTTGATTCCTTCACTGGTTAAACCTGAGGAATTATTGGTACCTTTACTGGCGGGCGCATTTGCAATTGTTATTGGGATGTTGTATTTATGGTTTGGAAGGAAACCGATAGAAAAAAATATGACTTCATTTGACAGAGCGGCAATGAAACTGTTTGATGAATATAAAAAAATTCCTGCGGAAGTTACAGTTACCTTTACCGATGATAAAGTACAGCTGGCAGGGGATGCCGTATTCGACTACGGCGATATAAATAAATTTTATATTACAAAGGATTTCCTCATCATAATTTGGAAAGAAAGAATTACTGTTTTGCAAAAAAAGGATTTATCTTCATGCAGTGCAGAAGAATTTATTAATTTTATTACATATAAATCACAGAACTTATTTGACGTATTAGACATTAGATAGTTTTTATCTTATAAGCCCATAACAATGGCTGAAAAACTGTTGAAAGGGTGATTTCATATGAAAAATAAATCATTTGCAGGATATATGATAATAAGGAGGGTGACCATACTTTAGCCCTCCTGAAAAATGGAGGAGAAGAAATTGTATAACGAAAAGCCAATCATTTCAAAATGGATTGCTGATATATATGACCGGTGTGAAACAGATACAAATGAGATAGAATTTGCATTGTCGGTTATAGGTCCGGAGCCAAAACGGATTCTTGAGATAGCCTGCGGAAGCGGACGTATTCTTGTGCCTTTTGCAAAGGCAGGCTATAATGTTACTGGTTTGGATTTTGATGAATATATGCTGAATAAAATTGAATCGAAGTGTAACGGGATGGATAACATCACCTGGCGTAAAGCTGATGTAATCAATGATGACTGGGGCAGCGGATTCGATGTTGTGATATTGGCAGGCAATATTCTGTTCAACATTGTTACGGATATGAATTATAAAAAGGCACAGGAGCTTCTTATTCAAAAAGCCTCAAATTCACTTGTTCCAGGGGGCAAAATCTATATAGATTACGGGTATACTCTGTACCCTGAAAAATGGTTTAATAATCCGAATGAAGATGTGATTTGGGAAGGTGCGGACAGCGACGGCAACATAGGTAAAATGCTGCTTCTTGGCGGTACTTTCGACAGTGAAAGCGGTATCTATAAATTTATTCGCAGGTTTAAACTTAAAAGTGCAAACGGAGAAATAATAAAGCAGGACATACCTTCCATCAAGCATTTTGCTACACTTGAGCAAATACATAACTGGCTGGATTCCGCCGGTTTTGTTATTGAACAGGAATATGGAGATTATAACCGGAATCCTATCAGCGAGAAAACAAACAGGGCTATCATCTTGGCAAGGAAAGTATTATAGAGGCAAATATGAGAATTCAAAAAGATAATATAATAATTAGAGAGACCAGACCGGTAAATTAAGAACTGCTGTTGAATATGAATTAAGAAAGGAGGACTTTATTAGTGCTGGACAATAAAGGTTTTGATTTATGGTCTGACAGGTACGATAAAAGCGTTCAGTTAAGTGACGGGAATAATGAATATCCGTTTGCAGGATATAAAGATGTTCTTAACATTATATACAATATGGTCATAAAAAAGAAAAGGCGAAAATCATTTCCATATAATGCATATTACAATAATAAAATAAATTTCTCTTATCCTTTATGAGCGTTGTTATATTTCAGTGTATATTTGTACCATCATAGGCAAAACCTATATATAGGCTGCTGGAGCTTGGTCATTTCCTTTTTATTTTAATACGAGAGGTCTTTTAATATGGGAATTAAAAAGAAACTGAAACTGGCAAAGTGGATTGCAACTGGTATTATCGCCGTTGCTATAACAGGGTATATAGCATATAAAGCAATGCGCCCGTCGGTTATCGCATATAAGAGCGTAAAAGCACAGACCGGCGATATTACAACCTATTATTCTTTTTCCGGAAACGTTGTATCAAAAAACAGGCAAAAGGTTATAGCTGAAAATCTAATGCGCATAGAGAAAATCCATGTCCAAAAAGGCGATATTGTTGAAGAAGGATCCCTCCTAACAACGACGGCGGACGGAGTAAAACTTAAATCAAAGATAAAAGGCGAGGTTGTTAATATCCGTGCTGAAGAAAATGTTCTGCTCACGGCTGGAATGGAAATTATGGACATTGTGGATTTCGATAACCTTGAGGTCGTTTTCAAGGTCGACGAATTCGATGTCGCGCAGCTTGAAGT
>FZPS01000192.1_pt60 | contig 18915 bp, 21 predicted proteins | sample 1817821 | NCBI WGS metagenome assembly FZPS01 (sample SAMEA104158645, study PRJEB21678) | metagenome | place: Germany | collected 2015-04-21
TTGAAAGGCTGAAAGAAGAGATGCGGGAAACAATCGCGCAGTTGCCCAACAAGGATATAATAACCTTTCACGAAGCCTTTCCCTATTTTGCCGACGAATTTGGCCTGAACATTGTGGCCGTGGTGGAACGAGAGCCGGGTTCCGAGCCCAGTGCGGCTGAACTGGCCGCAGCCATCAAACTTATCCGACAGTCAGGGGTCAAGGCCATATTTGTGGAGCCGCAGTACTCCACCAAAGCCGCCCGGACCATCGCCCGTGAGACCGGAATCGAGGTCTACACGCTGGATCCGGCGGTTACCGGGGCCGACGATCCCGGAGCCTATATAGAAATCATGAGGAGCAATTTACGGGTATTAGTGGAGGCGCTGAGTTAATATGAACAACCGAGAAAATGTTAATGACCGCTGTGCTTTCTGCTGCACAAGGCTGGAAAACTTCGGGGTCAGTGTCGGCGGGAATGTACTGCTGCATGACGTAAACCTGCACATTCACTGCGGCGAATTGACCGGGATTATCGGCCCCAACGGTGCCGGCAAGACCACACTGTTAAAAGCGATGGTGGGGGAGCTTCCCTTCAGCGGCAAGATGAGTTTTCTGGATGGCAAGGGGTTGAGGACGGGCTCTCCCCTGATCGGTTATGTACCGCAGAAACTTGATTTTGGCCCGGGGGCTCCGGCCAGTGTGCTTGATTTCTGCTCCGCCTGTATTTCCAATATTCCGATATGGCTTATTCACTCGCCAAGCAACCGCCGGCGGGTTAGGGACAGCCTGTCCCGGGTGCAGGCAGAACACCTGCTCGATCGCAGGATTTCCGAGTTATCAGGAGGAGAATTGCAGCGGGTGCTCCTGGCCTGTGCCCTCAACCCGGTCCCCAACCTGCTGCTGCTCGATGAACCGGTTACCGGGGTGGACCCCCTGGGACTTAAGATATTCTATGACATGGTGTCCGCTCTGCGGCGGGAGCATGACCTTTCCATAATCATGGTTTCCCACGATCATCAGATGATATCCCAATACGCCGATAGAATAGTCCTGTTGAACAAGACCGTTTTGGCGGAAGGAACGCCGGCGGAAGTATTTCGTAATCAGCGTTTTGTGAACCTCTTTGGTCAGCAGTGGAACGGGGTATACCACGGCCAGGAGGCGGCTGCGGCCATCCACCACCCTGAATAATGAGGTGAATCCATGATTGAAGTATGGTATACCCTGGTTGACAGCATCTTCCCTTTTGGCTGGGTTGAGTTTGACTTCATGAAGAATGCTCTGCTGGCCGTGCTGTTGGTATCTCCCATCTTTGGCTTTCTGGGTACCATAGTGGTAAACAACAATATGGCTTTTTTTTCTGACGCTATCGGTCATGCGGCCCTGACCGGAATCGCCATCGGTGTCCTGCTGGGGTTGGGGGACCCCTTGTGGGCGATGCTCATCTTTGCCGCCGTCCTGGCCATTGCCATTACCTGGACTAGGCACAGAACCGGGGCTTCTGTGGACACGGTCATCGGTGTATTCTTTTCTACCGCTGTGGCTCTGGGAGTGGTAATCCTATCCCGCGGCGGAGGGTTTAACCGCTATTCCCATTACCTGATCGGCGACCTGTTGAGCATCTCTCCCCAGGAGTTGACCCTGCTGGTCATCGCCCTCTTGGTAGTGCTTCTCTTCTGGGGACTCTTTTTTAACCGCCTGTTTCTGGCCAGCATAAATCAGGCGGTAGCCCGCAGTCGGGGTGTTAATGTGTATATGATGGAGATGCTGTTCTCCATCCTTCTGGCGCTGATCGTGACCGTATCCATACAGTGGATCGGTATCCTGATCATAAATGCCCTGCTCATACTGCCGGCGGCTTCAGCCCGCAACCTGGCGGCCAACATGAGATCCTATCATTTCCTGGCGGTGATGATAAGTATTGTAGCCGGGCTGGCCGGCCTGTTCCTCTCCTACCAATGGGGTACTGCCACCGGTGCCACCATCGTTTTATGCATTTTCATCCTGTACCTGGGTACCATCGCTTGGAAAACCGTAAGATCTGGGTGGAATAAACACCGGTCTGAAACGGACCGCGTAAAATCGACCACTGACCATAAGGCGGGGTGAGAAGCCTGAAATGGCAGTCCTTGAGCATGATACAACGAAAGGCATAACCAGCCTGCGGGGCCTGATAGGCGGTGACCCGCGGCCGGATTTGAGGACGTATGATTGCCCCACATCAAGCGGGGTTGAGAACCGGCGTAAGATCGGAGTTCCAGAGCCGGACACATTATGTGGGTCAGGAAGGGGGAGTCTCAGACAGAAGATCTCGTCGGGTGGCAATTATGCGGGCTTGACGTGACGGCTGGTCTGTGTTGTATCCTGTGGTAAAGAGTGGTGAACTGGGGAGGAGGGTGATTTTGGTGTTTGATCTGGGGGACCTCCTGAAATATCCGTTTGACGACCAGAAGTGGGTGGAGAAACTCCTGATCGGCAGTGCCTTGAGCTTGATACCCATAATCAACCTTTTTGCTGTCGGGTATACGCTCGAATCGATGCGCGCCGGCATTAGGGGGGAGATGACTCTGCCGGACTGGGAGGACTGGGGAGCAAAATTCGTACAAGGTCTCATTCTGTGTGTGATCAGCTTTATCTACATGCTGATTCCAGGGCTGCTCATGCTCCTGGGGGGCGGGGGCATAATAGGCGCGCTAAGGTACGGTGATGTGGGATGGGGAGTAGCGGGAGGATTACTGGCTCTTTTAACCATAGTGGCTGCGCTGGTTCTGGCCTTTGTCCTGCCGATGGCCTTTGCTCATTATGCAGCCGAGGATAAGCTGGGGGCTGCCTTAGAGTTTGGTGAGATATGGAGACGAATCAGAACCGTGTTTGGTCAGTACCTGGTGGCGGTGGTGCTGTTTTGGGTTTTCAGCTCCATATTGGGAATGGTGGGCATGATACCCCTGGTGGGGTGGATAATTACGATCGTTGGGGTTTTTTACCTGGCGGTAGTATTTGCCAACCTCATTGGCCGCCTGTATCGTCAGAGTTAATACCTGGCCGGTATAACAGAATGTTATAAGGTAATTAAGAAGCGGTCTGTTATTATCATCATCGGGCGGCGGTAAACGATAGCTGGTTCGGTGGGGATTGTTGATCAAGCGGGGGGAAGGAGGATGACGCAGTATGGAAGAAATCAATAAAGTATTAGCCAATACTTCGGTCCTGGAAACACTGGGGATTGAGATCACAGAATACACGCCGGAGCGCGTGGTTGCCACCATGCCGGTTACCCCTAAAACCCACCAGCCTCTGGGTATTCTGCACGGTGGGGTTTCGGTGGTTATCGCGGAGACGGTAGCCTCCACGGGCAGCTACCAATTCATAGATCCCACCCGTCAGCAGGCGGTAGGCCTGGAGATCAACGCCAACCATATCCGCAGCAAACGCGACGGGGTAGTAACGGCCATCGGGGTTCCGGTCCATGTGGGACGCTCTACCCTGGTGTGGGATATCAGGATCTATGACGAGCAGGAGAAGCTGGTCTGTATCTCCCGCTGTACCATGGCTGTAGTGGATAATGAACGGCAACCGGGCCGGTAGCGGCGCCCGGCGAAGGGGGACGGCCGGCGAATATATTCGTCATGCGTGGTAACACGCAACCAATCCGGTTTTATCCGGTTTCACGGTTGCCTCCCTTGAGCCGCCGGGTGTTTTTCCTCGCCCGGCAATGTCCTCAGGTTGATTACAAAGTATTCAAACAAGACACTTCTCAGTCGGGCACGACCTGTAGGCTGCTGACACCAAATACAGGAATGGGCGCCGTCAAAAGATGGCTTGCCGGTTCTTCTGCCATGATGAAGATGATACCACCCGTGATCCCGCCGACCTGTCCGCTATTAACCCGGCTAAACCCTAAGCGCCCGGGGATTTTTCAATTTTTCTCAGTTAAAATACTTGATGTCGAAGAATCTCATATGCTGAAATATGCGTTATAATGTAGCTTGAGAGTTTTTAAAGTTCGTGCCATAGGAGGGTTATAATGTACAGGATTCGAAGCAAGAAGGTTCTGGGGCCGGAACTCAAGCTGATGGTGGTTGAGGCTCCAGAAATCGCTGCCAAAGCGCAACCCGGTCAATTCATAATCCTGCGGGAAAACGAGTATGGAGAGCGTATTCCCTTGACCATTGCCGATTTTGACCGCCAGGAAGGAACCATCACCATCATATTCCAGGAGGTTGGCCGTTCTACCCGGGATCTGGGACTGCTGGAAGCCGGAGATTCCATCCTCGACTTTGTCGGCCCCTTGGGCAAGAAATCCGAAATAGAGGATTTCGGCAAGGTGGTATGTGTCGGCGGCGGGGTGGGAGTAGCCCCCGTGTACCCGATTACCAGAGCTCTGTATGAAGCGGGGAACCATGTGATTTCAATAATCGGCGCCCGCAACCGGGAACTTCTCATCCTGGAGGAGGAGATGCGCAAAGTCAGTCACCAGTTGGTGGTGATGACCGATGACGGCTCCTACGGAGAAAAAGGATTTGTTACCGATGCCCTGCGCAGAATTCTCAGCCAGGACAATTATGCCCGGGTAATAGCTATCGGTCCGCTGGTAATGATGAAGGCTGTTTCCGAGGTTACCAAGGAATTCGGGGTCAAGACGATAGTAAGCCTTAATCCTATCATGGTCGACGGGACCGGCATGTGCGGGGCCTGTCGGGTAGAGGTAGGCGGGGAGACCCGGTTTGCATGTGTGGACGGACCCGAATTCGACGGTCATCAGGTGGACTGGAACCTGGCCCAGCAGAGAGCCCGGATGTTCCTGGCTCAGGAGAAAATAGCGGATGAAGCACACGGAGGTGGCTGCAGATGTCAGAAGTAGATGCCAAGAGAAAAGTGAACAAGCAACCAAACAAGCAACCCATGCCCACCCAGGACCCCCAGGTCCGCATCAAAAACTTTTCCGAGGTTGCTCTAGGTTACACCGAGGAGGATGCGGTCATTGAGGCCGAGAGGTGCTTGAGCTGTAAAAAATCTCCCTGCCGCCAGGGTTGCCCGGTGGAGATTGATATTCCGGCGTTTATTGAACGCATTCGGGAGCGAGATTTTGCGGGAGCCATTGCCAAAATAAAGGAGAAGAACAACCTGCCGGCCATCTGCGGCCGGGTATGCCCCCAGGAAGCCCAGTGTGAGAAGTACTGCCTGGTGGGTAAGAAGAAAGAGCCGGTAGCCATTGGCCGTTTGGAAAGGTTTGTAGCCGATTATGAGATGGCCCGCGGTGAGGGAACCATTCAGAAGCCGGCCAGTCCTACCGGTAAAAAGGTGGCCATTGTCGGATCCGGCCCGGCCGGGTTGACTGCAGCCGCCGATCTGTGCATGATGGGGCACGATGTAACCGTATTTGAAGCGCTGCATACCCCCGGTGGGGTCCTGGTATATGGGATCCCGGAATTCAGGCTGCCCAAGGACATTGTCAGACGCGAAATCGCCAACATCGAGAAGATGGGCGTCAAGATCCGCACCAACATGGTGATCGGCAAGGTATTGACGGTAGATGAGCTTCTGCAGTCGGGGTATGATGCGGTCTTCATCGGCACCGGTGCCGGTCTGCCGTATTTCATGAATATCCCCGGTGAAAACTCCAACGGGGTGTATTCGGCCAACGAATTCCTGACCCGTTCCAATTTGATGAAGGCCTACCGTTTTCCGGAATATATTACCCCGATAGTCACCGGAAAGAGGGTAGCAGTTATCGGAGCCGGCAACGTAGCGATGGACGCTGCCCGGACGGCCTTGAGGCTGGGTGCCGAGGAATCATATATTGTTTACCGGCGTTCGGAGAAAGAGATGCCGGCCAGGAAAGAGGAAATCGAACACGCCCATGAGGAAGGGGTTAAATTCCACCTGCTCACCAGTCCGGTAGAGATCCTGGCGGATGAGGAAGGAAAGGTGCGGGGTATGACCTGCCTGCGGTACGAGCTGGGCGAGCCGGATGAAAGCGGCCGCCGCAGCCCGATACCCATCAAGGGCTCCGAGTTCTTTATGGAAGTGGATACGGTGGTAATGGCCATCGGCCAGGGTCCCAATCCCCTGGTACCCGAAACCACCCCGGACCTGGAGCTCAACCGCCGGGGCAATATTGTGGCCGACGAGACCGGGAAGACTTCAAAACCCGGGGTTTTTGCCGGAGGGGACATTGTTACCGGTGCCGCCACCGTGATTCTGGCCATGGGAGCCGGCAAAAAGGCGGCCCGGGCCATCAACGATTACCTGGCAACGCTATAATCCCGGCGGGCTCTGCATATTTTGATTCTGCCATCAGAATGGGCTAAAATAGTATAACCAAAAAAGGAATTGATTGGGGATTATAATGAGCGTTGACAATCTGGTAGAAATCAGCGATCCGTTGTCGCCGGGAGATGAGCCCAAAACAGTCCAGTCGGTGGATAGAGCGCTCAGCATCATCGAAGCCATGGCTGAATACGGGGGTCCCATAAACCTGGGGGACCTGGCGGACAAGGTGGGCCTGAAGCCCAGCACCACCCACCGCCTGTTGAACACCCTCCTGGTGAGGGGCTTTGTGGAACAGGATGAGGACAGCCGCTACAAGCTGTCGCTCAAGCTGTTCTACATCGGCAATGCCGCGGCGGACTCCACGGATCTAAAAGCGGTGGCCGCCCCCTTCATGCAGGAGCTGGTGGACCAGTGCAACGAGACGGTGAATCTGGCGGTCCTTGATAACTTCCAGGTGGTATACATCGATCAGATCGAATCGAATAATATAGTTATAGTAAAGATGTTTGCCCGGGTAGGCAACCGGGGTCCGGCTCACTGTACCGGCTCGGGGAAGGTGCTCCTGGCCGCGCTCGGCCGGGAAGAACTCTCCCACTACCTGGCCACTGCTGAGTTGGAACGGTTCACCCGGGACACCATAACCGACCCCGGACTGCTGGCCAAAGAGCTGGCTCGGGTGGCACGGGAGGGTTACGCCCTGGACCTGGGCGAGCGGGATGAAGATGTCAGGTGTGTGGCCGCCCCCATTAAGACTCACGGCGGTAAAGTAGTGGCGGCCATCAGCGTATCCGGGCCCAGCATGAGAATGACCCCCTCATATATCAGCAACGAACTGATTCCGATCGTGAAGGATGTCGCCCTGCGTCTATCCAGGAAGCTCGGGTATCAGGGAGCTTGACTGATCCCCAACTGAATACCGTCGGTGGACAAGGCGTCCTTGCCCATGATAACTTCATGCGGCAGGGCGCCTTTTTGCTTCGGGAGGCATCCGGCAAGTGAATCTTCTTCCCGGCTACCAATCCGGTGGGCACTTCCTACAGGCGTCCGGTTCCCGGGTACTAGGCATCGGTGTATGGGGCCTCAAGGTTATCGGGTTGTTACTCCCCTGCGGGTTGCCACCATTTACCTAAAGGGGACCGCAACTCCTAGTCGAACCAGTTAAATACACAGAGAGCTAGAGGAAAGGGGGGCAACAGAAAAAGTAAATAAAGGACCAGGTTGAGTTTCTAAAGGCAGGAGGTGCTTATGCTAAAAAGGGTAACCATTTTAGTTTTATGTTTGGCCATGCTTATGGGCATTGGCGTCGCCGCGACACCTCAGGTTTCGGCCAAAAGCAGCAACAAATACATAGAGACGTATTATGCCAATATGCCGGCTTACAAGAAGCATGAGGTTCCCATCGTCAAAGCCTTTTTTGATAATTATAAAGGTACGCTTGGCCAGAAGATGATCAAAAGGGCCATCTGGTATATGGAAAACGGCTACATGGTCTATGGGCACTCCAACTATGCCAGGGACGGCCGGATTGACTGTTCCAACTTCGTTTCCCTGATTTATAAGGACTTCGGATTTGACATTACCACCAGGGCCAGGGATTATGACAAGGTGGGAAGGAAGGTACCCGGAGTCTACTCCCGGTTGCAGCCGGGAAGCTCAAAAAAATGGGAGCTGGTCGGGGTGAACAAGCTGTGGGTCGGCGATATCCTGTTGTTCTGGAACAAGGACTCCAAAGGCAACCGCTACATCAGTCATGTTGCCTTATATATGGGAAAGATCAACGGTAAACCCTGCATAATTCACACGGTGTCCGGCCGCCCTACCGCCATCGGGATAACCAACAGCTTCACCTGGTGGTACGGCGAACACTTTCAGGAGGCCCGGCGGATCTTTCCAGTCAAGAGATACAAAGCTCGCGACCCGATCATACCTGCTCAATACCAGCTCCCACCCCAGAAACCTGTAATATATCCTTAGCACGCCCGTGCCGCAGAGACAAAGTCCCGGGCGCGGCTGCCGGGGCAAGCAGGGGGGATGACCCCCTTGCTTGCTTTATTTTACTCCCTTCGGCTCCATCTGCCTACTATATAATATACGGATACCCGTTGTAATAAAGTTGCAGGTGGAGATATTTGCACCTTTTGGAAGCGGATCGGGGTTGTATCCCATTGAAGCAGTAAGGTGATGGTCAGGGCCGGGCAGCTTCGGGGTGTTTGACCTCGTGGGGCCAAAAAAGTCCCGGCCCGCGGGGGCGGACCGGGATCCGGGAGGAGCTGGTACTAGCATGGGTGCTAGTAACGTCGGCTGGTGATCCTGGTACTCCAATTGTTGCCGCTGTTATTGTCCCAGTTATTGGCTGAATCCTTGAAGCATACGTTAAACATGTCTCCTGGTTCCATCTTGATTTGCGTCACGAACTGCTCGCCCTGTCGGTTCATCTCAATATCCCTGATGTTTGACCATTTTCCGGAGCCATAACCTACATGAGCAAAGACCCGGTCTGCTCCGCTTTTGGCGAGTAGGCCCGAATAGGTTATCGACACGCTATCGCCGGTGGTCGGAGGGAAAGGATCAATCGAAACTCCTCCGTAAAAACTGACTTTGGACAGTAATAACGCCTCCCTTCTATTAAGGTTTAGTGTTATTCTTGCACCGCCGGTTAGCCTTATCCTATTTTTTTATTCCAAACATACCAAACAGAGGGAAGCAGCCGCATGGGGAAAACTGATAGAATGAGCATAAAATGAAACACCATAGGAGAGTCAACAAATGTGGCAATGGATTTCTTTGGCCGGGGCGCTGCTAATACTCGGGGCTTATGCGCTGAACCAGTTCGGGCGGGCTGACCGCGAGGACCTGTTCTACAACCTGATGAATCTTGTCGGATCGGGTATTCTTACGGTTGTGGCCATTCGTGAAGTTCAGGCCGGATTCATACTGCTGGAGGGAGCCTGGGCGTTACTCAGCCTCTATGCCCTGATACGTTTCGGGTTTAAGTTCAAACCCAGGTAAAAACGAAATCCGTCACGGGGATGGCCCCCGTTGACGGAGCATATGCATAAACGCCTTCCGCGGGAAAACGCCATACCGGTGCGTTCAGCCTCGGTGGACGGCCCCGGATGCGGAAACCGCGGCCTGGGAACTGAAGGGTGGCTGAAGCAGACCCCTGACTATGACGGGGGGACCGGCCGGAGGCCTTCGGCGGCAGCCTGTGCGGTTGCCGGCTTTTCCTGAGGATCCTGCCAGCCGGCCATAAGCTGTTCCACCTCCCGGATATAGAGGTCCAGCATTTCCTGCATTACTTCTTCCTTTAATACCCCGTTAAGACATTCCGTCTCAAAGAAACGCTTAGGGAAGCGGAGCTTGCGGAAATCGAAGCCCATCTTCTGTTTGACCATGATCTTGTGGCGATAGATTTCTCGAGCCAACTCCTTCAATTCTTCTTCGCTTTTTTCAATCCCGATGGTGGCCAGAGCTTCGATGATGGTGGGATAATCATAGACTGACCGGGCGAAGAGGCACATAATCAGGCAGTTGGTAATGCAGCGGTTGATTTCTTCCTCGAACATCGCCCTCACGAGGGAAGCCGGATCACTGTACTTCTTGGTCTGGTCCAGCGAGTACCCGGCATTGTCCAGGTGAGAGTGCCGGGCGCCGACGGCTTGTCCCAGAGCCGCCCCGTACCCGGTATGATAGCCGGTCATCTCCGTACGTCCCAGGGTGCAGGCGTAATCCAGCCCGCCCAACTGCTCCGCGGCCGCCTCCGTCCCTTTGCCCAGCAGACGGTAGAGCTCGTTTTTCGGCTGGGCCATATTCCGCAGGACATGCAGGTAGCCCTCGGTATAGCCGAACTCCAAACGGGTACCTAGTTCCTCCTCCCCTACCAGCTGGTTGGCAAAGGCCTCTGTCAGCCAACCCAGCAGCACACCGGCGCTCATGACATCGAATCCCAGGTCTTCCACCGCATCCAGTAGGGTAAGGAAATCCTCCTGGCTGTCCGTACCCAGGAAGCTGCCCAGGGCAAAGACCAGTTCGTGGTCGTAGGCCAGTTGTGAAGTCTCGTATTCATGGCTCTTATCACAAAATGGCCGCCGGTGAGCCGCGATATGGATTGATCCTATGGGGCAACTGCTGCAGGACAGCTTGCGGATCAGCTTCTCCTCAGCAAAGGCTTCTCCTGATATTTCCTGGGCCTTTTCAAAAGTGGCCGACTGCAGGTTGCGGGTGGGAAGGCCTTTCATGGCATTCAGTTTCAGGATGTTTACCGTAGTCCCCAGGTCGTGGTATTTCTCCATCACGTCCGTCTTGGTGACCCGGTCGTGGATCTTCTTATAGAGCTTACGGTAGGCTTTCTGCTGTTCTTTGGGAATGGGGTAATCCCGGTCGCCGAATACCACCAGGGCTTTGAGGTTCTTGCTGCCGAATACGGCTCCCGGTCCCAGGCGACCAAAATGACGGAAGGTATCCACGTTGAGGTTGGCAAAGCGCACCAGGTTTTCACCGGCCGGCCCAATCCTGACTATGGAACGGAAACTGCGTCCCGGTTCCATCTCCCGCAGGTACCTCCCGGTCTCCTCGGTTCCCACCCCCCACAGGGGTTCAGCATTGCGGAACTCGACCCCTTCCGGGCCGATGCTTAAATATACCGGCCGCGGGGAGTCCCCTTTGATGACTATCGCATCGTACCCGGAGTACACCATGGCCAGAGCCAGTCTGCCCCCGGCGTAGCTTTCCCCCAACTCATTGGTTAACGGGGAGCGGAACATACAGACGGTCTTTGTGATCACCGGATATATTGAAGAAAGAGGGCCCACGCAGAAGATCACCGGCTGCCCGCTGTCCAGGGGATCCCGGTCATAAAGGACATTCTCGTCCAGCAACCTTATCCCGACCCCCACGCCACCCAGGAAGCGAAACAGATCGGGCCTCTCCTCAACCTCCCACGACTTACTGGTAAGATCGATAGTCAGAACCCTAATGGTCCCATCAGTTATCATTACACATACCGCCCTTATAATGAATCTCCTCATAGTTTGGGCCTAATTCCCGGCCAATATTCATGGCGGCAGGGCGGTTGGTGCATTAAGGCGTTTAACCCTCGCGGTGCATCAAACACATCAGCCGATCAGGGAGGCAGTCTGATGATGCGGCGATTAACAGTAAATGTCACCGACAAGAAAGAAACCCACACTGGGGGAGGTGGGTTTTAATTTGGTCTTTAGGGGATGTGAAAGCCGGCTCCAGGCCATTGTCTATCTCTAGCGGCCCGGGGTCATCTTGATTTAAGGGTATTATAACACTTGTGAAAAATAAATCAAGCTTGGCGAACACGCATTTAGCCGCCCCGCCCTTGTTATTTGCTCCAGAGGTCACTTAGTCGGCGACTGGGAGCGAGGCTGTGACGAGCCGTTGCGCATCTTACGGCAGGAGAGAGAACTCGTAACCTTCTGCCTTTAGATCCTTTAGAATCCGGTCCATGGCCTCGGCGTTGCTGGACGATACCGCATGCAGCAGTATTATAGCTCCCGGGTGAACATTGGTCATTACGTGGTTATAGGAATAATCAGCACCTGGCTGGTTATTGACATCCCAGTCCTTAAACGCCATGCTCCAGAATACCGTGGAATAGCCCAGATTCCGGGTCACTGCCAGGGTCCTTTCACTGTACTCGCCGCTGGGCGGGCGCAGGTAGGGTGGCATCCGGGTACCGGTCACCCGCTGGAAGGCCTCTTCCGTCTTTCTGATCTCGTTTTCTATCTGGGAATCGGATATATCCGGCATACTGGGGTGGGTTGAGGTATGGTTGCACACCGCATGACCCTCCGCCACCATGCGTTTGATGATCTCCGGGTTCCGATTGATATAACTTTCCGTTACAAAGAATAAAGCTTTAACCTGATTATCCCGCAGGGCGTCCAGTATCGGGGTGGTATAACCGTTTTCATAACCGTTGTCAAAAGTGAGGTAAACCACCCGGCGTGAGGTATCCCCCACATACATGCCCCGGTACTTGGTTATGATTTTGGCCTCATTCGGGATGGCGGGCACCTGATGATTGCTGTTGCGGGTAAAGTACCAGCTCATCTTGGTGTTGCTCAGGCTCCCGGTAGGCTCATCCGGGGTCTCAGCTTCCTGGGACGGGGTATCCGGGTCTCCGGGCTCGGGTTCCACCGGCTCCTCCGGGTGCTGGGTTTCATCAGGTTCTGCTGACGGATCGACGTTCTCAGCCGGGGGTATGGCGTGATTGTTGTCCAGCATGGCGGGACCATATTTGGCCCCCAGGAAAACCAGGCCAATCAGGACTACCAGACCAACAGCTAGCAGCAAACTCGGCCGCTTTCTCATGTTATTCCCCTCCCTCCTGTATATATTTACACAATTCGACATAAGGGGGTTCATAACCTCTCAGGACCGGCAGGATATTACTTCCAGCGAAATTGACGAAAGAGGCCGCGGTTTGTTAATCTGTTAACGTAATATACGCGATAATGGAATTGAGGGATAGGAGAATGAAAAAAAGCTTTGGCGAATACAGAGGTTCAAGCAACTACATAGTATCCGATGAACTTCGTAACGCAGTGAACATCGCTATAGCCCTGCAGAAACCCCTTTTAATCAAGGGTGAGCCGGGCACCGGCAAGACGATGCTGGCCCAGAGCATTGCCGAGGGACTGGGTAAGAGGCTGATCGTCTGGAACATCAAGTCTACTACCAAGGCTCAGGAAGGACTCTATGTTTACGACACGGTGCAGAGACTCTACGATAGCCAGTTCGGCGATCATGATGTCAGCAACATCTCGCAGTATATCAAACTGGGCAAACTGGGGGAAGCCTTCGTATCCGACGAACAGGTGGTCCTGCTGATAGATGAGATCGACAAGGCCGACCTGGAGTTCCCCAATGACCTGTTATGGGAACTCGACCAGATGAATTTTTATATTCCGGAAACCAAGGAGACTATAACCGCAAAGCACCGGCCCATTGTTATCATTACCAGCAATGCGGAAAAGGAACTCCCGGATGCCTTTCTGCGCCGGTGCATCTTCCACTATATTGCCTTCCCCGATCCGGAAGGCATGAAGGAGATCATCAAGGTGCATTACCCGGATCTGGACAAAAAACTGATGGAACAGTGTTTGGAGGCCTTTTATTGGCTGCGGACCATTCCCGAGTTCCAGAAGAAGCCCAGCACCAGTGAACTCCTGGATTGGCTGCAGGCCCTGGTGATCGGAGGCATCAGCCCGAAACGCATTACCGAGGAGCTTCCCTTCATGGGGGTGCTGCTCAAGAAGAATCAGGACCTGGACGCCCTTTTGTGGCACCTGAATAATCGCCCGCAGTCGCGGATAGCACACCGGCAGTCCTTCCATTTAAGATAGGGTGTGATAGGGTGTTTACCGATTTTTATTACATCTTAAAAGCGCATGGGGTGCCGGTCTCCATGAACGAGTGGTATACACTGCTTGATGCCTTGGAGATGGGGATGGCCGGTTCCAGCCTGACCGCCTTTTATCACCTGTGCCGGGCGGTGCTGGTCAAGACCGAGGCTCACTACGACCGCTTCGATCTGGCTTTTGCCCAGTATTTCCACGGAGTGGAGACCCCGGAAGACCTGCCCGAGACCATCTGGGAGTGGCTCGACAAGAACCTCCCTCCATTGGAGATCACTGAGGAGATGCGGCGCAACCACAAGCAGCTCGACCTGGAAACCCTGAAAAAGATGCTGGAGGAGCGCCTGAAGGAACAGACGGAGGAACATCACGGAGGAAACTACTGGATCGGAACCGGGGGAACCTCCCCCTTCGGCCACTCCGGCTACCATCCCGGAGGCATACGTATTGGCGGCGAGTCTCGCAACAAGTCGGCGGTCAAGGTGGCTAGCGAGAGGCAGTTTCGAGATTTCCGCAACGACACCGTCCTCGACACCCGCCAGTTCCAGATGGCCCTGCGCAAACTCCGGCAGTTCAGCACCCGGCTGGAGGGGCCCAAAACCGAACTGGATATAGATGGGACGGTGGAGGCTACCAGCAAGAACGCCGGACGCTTGGAGCTGGTATGGGAGCGACCGCGAGAGAATGCCATCAAGGTTCTCCTGGTGATGGACTCCGGCGGTTCCATGTTCCCGTACACCCGGCTCTGCAACCAGCTCTTCGCAGCGGCCAACCGTTCCAAGCACTTTAAAGACCTTCAGGTCTACTATTTTCATAACTGCATCTACGACCTGTTGTACCTGGATCCTCGCTGTCGCGTCAGCAATTCGGTGGAGACCAATTATGTCCTCCGCAACCTGGACAGCGATTACCGAGTCCTGCTGGTGGGGGATGCCAGCATGGCGCCGACGGAACTGACCGCCAAAGGCGGGATTATTGACTGGGGACAGTTCAACGAGGAGCCGGGGATCGTATGGATGAGAAGATTCAAGCAGCACTTTGAGTCATCGGTCTGGCTCAATCCGATTCCCGCCCGCTACTGGGAAATCACGGAGGGCTCCGTGACCATAAAGATGCTGCAGGAGATATTTCCGATGTTTGAGCTTACGGTCGAGGGGCTCGACATGGCGGTCAAAAAACTCCGGGCGAAAAACTGAGGGAAAGCAGGAAAACCGGAGAGGTTGTCCCTCTGCTTTGTTAAAGGGGGTACAGGCGATTCCTTCGTTAAACAAAACCTACAATAAACGTAAAGAACGCCGGCATGACCCCCTGTGGCTGCTGCTCCTGCTGGACCTCATCCTGGCCCTGTTTATCATGGGCATCAACGGCTACAACTGGCAGAATACCTCCTCCCGGGTGATGGGACAGGCGATAAAGGCACTGGGCCAGGGCCATCTGGGATCCGGAATTCCTTCCGGGCGGGGAAACCAACTGGACCTGAGCGTTATCCAGCCGGGGGATATCCTCCTCGGCGGCTATGACGGGGCCACCTACGGGAAGTTTACCCACGCCGCCATTTACGAGGGCGAGGGCGTGGCCTGGCAGGGCTGGCTCAGCAGCGGGGTAAGTCGGGTGAGGATCGAAAGGTTCCGCCATTATGACCGCGCCTGCATCCTGCGGGTCATCACCAATTCCGAAAACCGCCAACAGGCGGTGGAGATGGTGGCCGACTGGGACGGACAGCTCTTCTACCCCCTGGCCTTCAAGCCCGGTGACCGGGTGTGGAACTGCACCAAGATTATATGGGAAGCCTACCGCCGCCTCGGGCTGGAGCTGGACTCCGGCCATGATCTGTGGATCACCCCGGACAACCTGTACCGCAGCCCTCTGGTATCAGTTATCTCCCAGGACGGTGACCTTTAAGTCTGGTATCGCGGGACGGCTTCTTGATTCCAGGGAGCAGATGATGCAGCCTCTGATAAGGAGAGAAGAGATGATCGGAACCGCCTGTCGACTGCTGATATTTAACGTGCTTTATGCGGTACTGGTCTGGCTCACCACGTATTTCCCGGGGCTGGACCTCCTGGCAGCAGCAGCTTTTTTATACGTGCTGTTCATCTGGAGTCGGCGTATGGTGGAGAACGGCATGAACGCCGGCCGGGTTATGGCAACAGCCTTCCTGGCCCAGCTCCCGGGACTGGTGTTCAGCGGCCTGGCTCTGTACAGCTGGTGGCGCTACGGCCCCCTGACCTCTTACTTTGATTTTGCCCTGCAGATGTGGCACACTCCCTTTTTGCCGCTGCTGTCACTCCTTCCACCCATTCGTATCCAGGGTTTTCCCCTCTACTTTCTTTTGGGCTACATCCTCTCGCCCCTCTATATCCTGCTGATGGGCCTGTTTGCACGGACTCTCCCGCGGCGTTCCGGGAATAGAGTGAAGATCCACAGGCTATTCTAAAACCAGGACCTGCCGTAAACCAGGGTGGAAAGGAGGACATTGACAGTGAAACTGGAGATAAATCTTCCCCAGCAGATATATGAACGGCTCCAGGCCGAGAGCTCTTATTCCGGAGAGCCAATGGACAGCATAATATCGCGCAGCCTGATGCTTTATTTCTCCCAACAGGCAGGGACCGGCTACGGGGAGAACCCGTTTACCATCTTCAGAGAACGGGAAGAATAAAGGGTTTATTGGTAGAAAAAAGGACTGGTTAACGGAGCCATCAACTGATAAACTGACAGGTGGGAGCAGGGGATGAAGTCCTGTGCCGAGGACCGGTTCCTTATCCCGCGGTTAAGGAGGGGAGAATATGAGAAAATGGCTGGCAGTCCTGGTACTGCTGGGCCTGGTAATAGGGTTGGCCTGGGCCGAGCAGTTGGAGGAGGAAAAGGTTCCGGCGGTTAGTCCCCAGGTGGTGGAGCCGTCCTACCAGGTATCCCTGGTGGCAGTTGGAGACATCATGCTGGCCCGGAAAGTCGAACGCCTTATGCAGGCTCACGGCACCGATTATCCCTTTGCCAGGATTGAACATAAGCTGCAGGAGGCCGACATCACCTTCGGCAACCTGGAGTCTCCCCTGTCTGAACGGGGCAACCCCCTGCCGGGCAAGGGCATATGCTTCCGGGCCCGGCCGGAAATGGCGGCCAGGCTCAAACAAGCCGGGTTAGACGTGCTAAGCGTAGCCAACAACCATGCCCTGGACTACGATACGGACGCCTTTCTGGATACCCTGGAACTCCTGCGCTCCAGCCGGATCGAACCGGTAGGAGGAGGGCGGAACATAGACGAGGCCCGCCAACCGGTAATCATCGAAAAGAACGGGCTCCGGGTCGGGTTCCTGGCTTATACCATCTTTGCGGACATCTATTATGACTACCGTTACCGCCGCACATTCCGGGCTACTGAAACCATCAGCGGGGTAGCCCCCTTGGAGCAGGAACTGATTTTGGAGGATGTGGCAGCGCTGCGCCCGCAGGTGGATGTAGTGATTGTATCGCTCCACTGGGGTACCGAATACAGCAGGTACCCGGATGCCGGCCAGCAGGAGCTGGGGCGGGCCCTGATTGACGGCGGGGCCGATCTCATAATCGGTCATCACCCCCATATCATCCAGGGGTTTGAGAGATACGGGAACGGCCTTATAGCGTACAGCCTCGGCAATTTTATCTTTGACCAGAACCAGCACCTCTTTACCCGGCAGGGTCTGATACTGGACCTTCAGCTGACCGCCGACGGGCTGTCAGACCTGCGGGTCTGGCCGGTATTCATCCAGGAGAGCCAGCCTTACGTTATGGAGGGGCAGCAGGCCCGCGAATTTCTCCAGACCGTGCAGGAAAGTACCCGCAGGCTGGGCACCGAATCAACAATAACAGACAACTGCCTGGTGCTGTGATAAAAGGAGCCCGGGACCTCGTTTCTATCGCCTCTATTACGGCCAGATGATTAATATGAGCCCCAGAACCGCATGGATCGAGAAGGCGATAGCACTGGTCCGCTCCAGAGGCCAGATAATAAGGGTGTCTACTTTGACCCTGCCGGAAACGAAGCCCGGCAGGTACCATAGAGTCCTCACCAGATGAAATACCTCAAACCCCATGAATCCCAGGGTGATACCGCGATAGACCAGCAGGTTAAACGTCAACCAGGCGGAAACAAAGTAGGCCGCTTCCAACAATATGGCGATCACCACCACCGGTATCAGAACCCGCCACGGGTTCTCCCGCAAATAATCGAGAGAAGCCGTTGCCTCATGCTGCAGGAGGCTCTCAAACTCCTCTGCCTTCCCGCGGAGAATGTAGAGCAGGTAGGGTGAATATAACATTAGTAATAAGACCGCCAGAACAACAAATAGAATTCGCATCGGTCAATGCTCCAATCCTCGATACTGACAGATGATTGTCCCAAACCAGGACGCAAGCAAAGGGATCCGTGGAAACAGGATAGCAGTTTAGACGGTCGGTTTCAACATTCGAGGAAGGAAAGGGTGAGTTATCTGGTTTCGAAAACCGCAGAAAAGCTTGAAAAGGCTCTGTTAAAAGCCCGTGCCCGGGAGAGGTCGGCCCAGAAAAAAGCTCGGCTCAGCAGCATAATATTCTGGGGCCTGACGGTCGTCCTTGCCGGGGCTGCCTGCCGGGACGTCGCGGCCTTCTTTGCCAGTTCGTCGGGGGTCCGCTTGATGGTGCTCTGGACCCTGCCTGCTGCCTGGTACATCATGAACTCGCGGTTGGCCGCTCGGGCGGCCCAGGATCTGAGTAAGCTCAAAAATACGGCGTTCAGTCGGGCCTATCCCGGTTTCTGCCCCCATGAGAACCCCTGCGGCTGCCGCCGGGAGTTCTTCGACAGCATGGAAAAACAGGGAATCGATCTCTACCTCTAGCAGGCAGAGAACCCTATTGTCCTTGCCCCTACTAAACTTATCACACCTACTAGCCCAACCCACCCCCTCTCCCAATGTCAAAAGCTAACTGGACCTAAAGTCCTAATTAAAATAGATTGTATTAATGTTAAATAATGGTATAGAATGTATAGGGTCCGTGAAATTACTACAACTAAATGACATTATCTATCAAAAACCTTACGGAGGACGAATGGAGATGATACGCTGTTGTACCTATGGCACAAACAGAAGACATGTTCAAGGCTGCAGTGAAAACCGGAAAATCGCGGAACTTACCGCGGAGATTAACCGAACAAAAGCACAGCTAAAAAAGGAGGTCGAGCGAAGAAAAGAGGCGGAAGAACTACTGGAGACGTGTAAACAGGAATGCCTGGAGGTATTGGCCGGCGGGATTG
>FZPS01000067.1_pt212 | contig 18900 bp, 16 predicted proteins | sample 1817821 | NCBI WGS metagenome assembly FZPS01 (sample SAMEA104158645, study PRJEB21678) | metagenome | place: Germany | collected 2015-04-21
GGTCTATGAGGCAGAGATGAAGAAGAAATATGTAGTTATATATTATGTCGCCCTGGCAGTGGCGATTTTCTTGTGGTGGTATTTTACTTTGATACCGCTGAACTTCCGTGACCCGGGGTTCTTCTTCTCCTTTATTGTGATTTCGTTCTTGGTGATTTTACCTTTTGCCGGCTTTTTGGCTTTCGGCGGGGCAAAGAAGAAAGCGGCCGATTCGGAGGCTGACACTGAGGAAGAAGTTTTCCGGGAACAAGTCGGCCCGTTCGGGATTAAGTTCCGGTCGCGGGTCAAGCCCAAGCAACCGGGCAATCCGGCGGATCAGATGAAAAAAATATTCCAGAGTTTTAAGAGGGGCAGCAGGCTGCTCTGGATTCCGGTTATTTTGCTGATTCTGTTCTTCGTATTGCAATTGACAGGTGCCAAAATCTTCCGTTCGCGGGACTTTGCTCAGCTGATTACCAAAGTTGAAGGTGATTTCACTAAAGATGTCTATGAGATTGAGTTCTACGATATCCCGACGGTTGACCGCGATACTGCGATGCGCCTGGGTAATAAGCGCATGGGTGAGATGGCGGATCTGGTCTCGCAATTTGATGTTGCCGACGATTATACGCAGATCAACTATAAGGGCCGTCCGACCAGGGTCACGCCTTTGCGCTATGTCGATATCTTCAAATGGTTTAACAACCATAGGGAAGGTCTGCCTAAGGAGATTATGGTTGACCTGATCTCGGGTGAGGTGACGATGCATACTTTGCCCAGCGGCATGAAATATTCCGAGTCAGATTATTTCTTCCGCAATATCAGCCGCCATCTGCGCTTTACCTATCCCACGGCCATCATGGGGGATGAGCGCTTTGAGGTGGATGATGAGGGCACGCCGTTCTGGATTGTGCCTGTGATGGAGCCTAGGGTCGGTTGGTTTAACGGTCTGGATGTCAGTGAGGTGATTCTCTGCAATGCGATCACCGGTGAGACAACCAAGGTGCCGGTTGAGGAATGTCCGACCTGGGCGGATCGGATCTATCCTGCGGAAATGATTATCCAGCAGCTGGACTGGAACGGCTTATATCAGAAAGGTTTTTTCAACTCGATCATCGGTCAGAAAGGTGTACTGCGCACTACACAGGGCTACAATTATCTGGCTTTATATGATGATGTTTATCTATATACCGGTATCACCTCGGTCGCCAGCGATGCCTCGAATCTGGGCTTTGTGTTGGTCAATCTGCGTACGAAAGATACCAAGTTCTATCCGGTGTCTTCGGCTGATGAGTATTCTGCCATGGACTCCGCCGAGGGCGCAGTGCAGGAGAAGCGTTATAGCTCTACTTTCCCGATCCTGTTGAACGTAAGCGATGAGCCGACTTATTGTATGGCTCTGAAAGATGATGCCCAACTGGTGAAGATGTACGCGCTGGTCAATGCTAAGAACTATCAAGTGACAGCGACCGGCTTTTCGATCCGGGAGGCTTTAAATAATTATCAGTTGAAATTGGCCGGGCGTCTGCAGATTGACGATAGCGAAAAAGAGCCGGAGGATATCAAGCCGATCACGATCGAGGGCAAGTTGACCGATATTCAGAGCGTGGTGATGGAGGGCAATACCTATTACTATCTGCTGATTGAGGGGCATGATGAGGTTTTGACCGCTTCGATCACGGTGTCTCAGCAGCTGCCGTTCCTCAAGCCGGGTACGATGCTGTCGCTGGTCTGCGAAGGCGGAGAGCTCCATGACAGTATGCCGCGACATGTGATCAGTGTGGAGAAAAAATAACTTCAGGTTAGTACAGAGTAGAAGATAGCAATGTGCCTTGATGCTGATGAGAGCGGAAATGCGCCGCTGCTGGAGATCAGAGGGCTGACCAAAGTCTACGGACGGCAGGCCGCCCGGACCAGAGCGCTGGACAATGTGTTTTTTACGGTCTGTCCGGGGGAATTTCTGGGCATTATGGGCCCATCAGGTTCCGGTAAGACGACACTGCTGAACCTGATCTCAACGATTGACCGCCCTACGGAGGGCACCGTTACTGTCGGCGGCACAGATCTCAAGTCCTTAAAACCGAGTCAGGCGGCGGATTTTCGCAGTCGCCGACTCGGCTTTATTTTTCAGGACTATAATCTGCTGACCACGTTGACCGGCTTTGAGAATATCATGTTGCCGCTCAGTCTGGCCGGTGTCCGCCAGGCGGAAGCTGCGGTCAGGATCAGGAAAGTGGCGGAAGTCCTGGGTGTTGCCGATCTGCTCGACCGCTTCCCGGATCAGATGTCCAGGGGCGAGGCTCAACGAGTGGCGGCCTGCCGGGCGGTCGTCGGCAGACCGGATATCATTTTGGCTGATGAACCGACGGGAGCTCTGGACTCCGTTTCTTCGCGCCAGCTCTTGGAACTGTTGCAATCGATGCGGACGGAGCTGGGCGCGACTTTACTGATGGTGACGCATGATCCTATGGCGGCCAGCTATTGCAGCCGCATTCTCTTTCTTAAGGACGGCAGCCTCTACCACGAACTGAAGAGAGAGGATACGGCCAGCCGCGAGATCTTCTATGGCCAGATCATCGATGTCCTGAGAGACCTGGGGGATCCGGGGGTTCTGAAGGACGGCAGTCATGTGTAACAACTACCCTCCGTATCGCCGCGCCGCGATATCAGTGGCAATTGGCAAGCAGTATCGAATAACAACCGACAAAGGCTCCTGCCTGAGGGCAGCTGTGCCGATAACGGCGGCTGTGTCTAACTGCCATTAAGCGACGAGGCGCCTATGCTGTTCAAACTTTCCTACCGCAATATGCGTCGCAGTCTGAGAGACTATGCGCTCTATTTTTTGACCTTGACCTTGTCGGTGGTTCTGTTCTACATGTTCCGGACAGCCACCAGCCAGGAAGCTTTCAGTGCCTATAGCGGAAATATAGTATGGATGCTGATCGGTATGACCGACATCATGAAGATCCTCTCCCGCTTTCTGGTTGCTGTCTTCGGTTTTCTGATCCTCTATGCCAACCGTTTCATGTTTAAGCGGCGCAAGTGTGAGATCGGTCTCTATCTGGTACTGGGTATGAAGCCGCGCCAATTGGCGCGAATGCTGGCACTGGAGATCCTGTTCATCAATCTCAATGCGCTCGTACTGGGTCTGATCCTCGGGACCTTCGGCTCGCAAGGCCTGTCCCTGCTGGTAATGCGTGCTTTTCTGATTGATCTGTCTCAGTTCCGCTTTGTCTTTTCTCCGCAGTCCCTGGTCGCAACCATTATCGCTTACCTTGTCATCAGCTTGCTGGTTCTGGTCTTTATCGCCATCCAGCTCTCTCGGCTCAAGCTGATTGATCTGATCCGGCCCGAGCGCAGACTCCGCCACCCCGGCAAACTGCGCTCTGCCCTGTCGGTGCTCGGCTTTATCGCCGCGATACTTATTCTGGCTCAAGCCTACAGCCTGATTCTCAGCCTCGCCCGCATGCCCCTGCAGATCCCGCATGATTTCCCCAAGGCGATTGTCTTGGGCATCATTGGCACCTATCTGCTGTTTGCCTCCCTGACCGGTTTCCTGCTCCGGTTGGCCCAATTGGTCAAACCCTTCTACTATCGCCGCCTTAACTACTTCACGTTGCGCCAGATCGCCGCCCGCATGAGCTCATTCTGGCTTTCTCTGGCCACGACCGCTCTGCTCCTGTTCTTTACCCTGAGTATCTTGTCGGTCTCATTCTTCTTCATCCGGGAATCAAATCGCCTGCTGGCTCCCTATAGCACCGATAAAAAATTCGACATCGAAGCCTGGATCGCATATGATCTCTCGATTGAACCCGACAGCGGTCGCATTCTCAACAAGCAGGAGGTGCGAAGCTTATCGCTCAGGCTGGAAGACAGCTACCGACGGAACTACGCCGCCCAAATTGCCCCTCTGCAGGGGGATACACGCTATGGTATCGTTACCTCTTCTTTGACCAAGTTTTATTTTTTTGACGAAGGCGACTTGGGGTTGTCCGCTGCGCAGGGCCAAGTTTCGGATCATATCCGTAGAACCTGGGAAGATCTGAAAAACACCAATGGTCAGCTTTTCCTGTTGATATCGGCGGGGGAAGCAGCTAAAGCTCTGGAGCAACAAGGTCTGACACCGGCTTGGAGTGATACCGAAACGGTCTTGCTGGGTCATCCTCTGGTTCCGGCAGCCCATGAAATTGCCGGCGGCATGCGATCGGAAGCTCTGGCTCTGACAGTTAAGAGCGGACATTCGGCCACCACTCTCAAATTCGATCAGGTGCTGGTAGATGATAATTTCTGGCCGCTGCTCGGTATGCAGGGCCGACTTTTGGCCGTTGTTCCTGACGAACTTATAGCCGGAATGGAGCTGCAACAGCAGGGGTACAGAATAGCTTTGCAGCGGCAGCCGGAGGCCGAAGCTGACCATATGGGCGCGATTCAGAATTTATTTTACGATTTGCAAGAGGATATCGGCCGAGACTTGGATTTGCCCTCTTTCACGGGCATGTTGGACTATATCGACAGCAAAGCGGAATTAGAGGCGAATGCCGGAGTTAAAGTTATGCTCAGTTTTGTCGGCCTCTATATCTGTTTAACTTTTATCTTGATTACGGCAACGATTCTGGCGCTCCAGCATTTAAGCGAAATCAGCGATAATCGCATCCGTTACCGCATACTGAGCCAAATTGGCGCCCGACGCGGGTATCTGCGCCGTCAGATCATAACCGAAACAGTACTCTATTTCTATCTGCCGCTGGTTGTAGCCACACTGCATTCGGTCTTCGCTTTCCGCTTCTTTTCCGGCTTGATTGAGCTGGTCGGCCTCTCCGGCTACCTGCGTTCAACCACCCTTGCCACTCTGGTCGTAATAGCCGTCTATTCTCTCTACTTTATCCTAACGGTCTTCAGCGCCACCCACCTGGCCCTACCCGCACGGAAAGACGAAAAGATCTAAATTTATTTGTTTGCTTCTTATGTGCTTCCCGCTGCGCACAAAAACGGCTAACCATTGCGCTCGGAGCGTCCGGCGTCCTTTCCCACTCGCGCTGAAAGGTACCACTTTCACGAGTTAACATATCGGGCCGAGCACAGACCAACCCTGTCTGCACAGAAAAAAGGCGCAGCACTCAGGCAGCGCCTTAATCAGTTTTTCAATAACAATTTACGACACCTTGCCGATTCTTGGCAGCAACACCGCTTCCCGCGTGTCAGATATTAATCCTCAGTTATAAGTTATAAGAAGTTTAGGGCTTTACCAGAGGATTGGAGGCCAGAGGCGGTCTTAAGTATTCACCCTGATGTTCATCTTCTTCTAAATTAGTAACAAAATCCGAAACTTTAGATACCTTTGCCTGATCCAGGTTAGCAAAACCAAGCGCAATATATTTCTCCGCCTCTTTTAAGAAATTAGCCTTAGCTGTTTTCTTGACGTCAATCTTATCTAAGGCCAGGGAATATATTTTGTCTTCTGCCTGTGCTCTGGCATCAAAGTAAAAGGAATCGCCCTCAACTGGCATATAGATAATCAGATCCCACTTTTTATTATCACAGATTCTTTCATAAGAATAATACGTGCCATGATCTGCCTCATAAATATCATAGGGATCTGCTTTACCTGCCGGAACCTCAACTTTGACATCGTTGGCGACTTTTTCTTTTCCTTCTGTATTGCATGCTGCTGTGAGAACAGCAACCGCAAGGAGGATAAGTATCACTCCCGGAAAACTCTTTTTCATCTTCATTTGTTCCTACCCCCTCGTATGGATAGTTTCAGATCAATGGAGGGAAAACTAAATGGCAGCGACTGACCCCTCGTCCGGATAGTTTTTTGAAACAGATAAGCTCCTTTTTTCTTTTCAAATAAATAAAGAGGATATTAGTAATATCCTCTTTATTATATCACGTTAGATATGGTTTGCCGGGGCAAATAGGCAGCTTACGCCATAGCCTGCAAGCGTTGCTCCAAAGATTCCAGCTCCTGCCACAGCTCTGCCGGCAGCTTGGGGCCGTAGGACTCGAAATTGTGGCGGATCGAGGCCACCTCGGCCAGCCACTTGTCCCGGTCGATCGTCAGCAGGTCGGCGAGCTGATCCGCGGTAATGTCCAGACCGGTGAGGTCAATATCTTCCGTCCCGGGAACATATCCGACTGCGGTTTTCCTGGCACCGGACAATCCGCGACAGCGTTCGACAATCCACTTCAAAACGCGTGAGTTCTCGCCGAAGCCCGGCCAGAGGAAATTGCCCTCCTCATCCTGGCGGAACCAGTTGACCGAGAACAGATGCGGCAGCTTGTCCGCTGAGGTCTGCTCGGCCACCTGTAGCCAGTGACGCAGATAGTCACCGATATGATAGCCGCAGAACGGCAGCATAGCGAAAGGATCGCGTCTGACCTGGCCGACCTGATCGGAGATCACGGCGGCTGTGATGGCTGAGCCCATGATGGCGCCCATGAAGATGCCGTGCTGCCAGGACAGGCTCTCGTAGACCAGCGGAATCGTATCTGAGCGGCGACCGCCGACCAAGATAGCGTCGATCGGCACTCCCTGCGGTGCTTCCCAATCCGGCGCAATCGAAGGCGCCTGATCAGCGCGCACGGTAAAGCGGGCGTTGGGATGGGCCGCTTTGGTACCGCTGTCCGGTGTCCAGTCCCGGCCTTGCCAGTCGAGCAAATGCTCAGGAGCCGGTCCGCCCATGCCTTCCCACCAGATATCGCCATCATCTGTCAGGGCGGTATTAGTGAAGATCGTATTATATTCGACTGCCTTCATAGCATTATAGTTTGATTTATAAGAGGTGCCCGGAGCGACACCGAAGAAGCCGGATTCAGGATTGATCGCCCACAGGCGACCGTCCTCGCCTAAATGTATCCAGGCGATATCGTCACCGATAGTTTCAGCTGTCCAGCCCTCAAGAGTGGGCTCAATCATAGCCAGATTAGTCTTGCCGCAGGCCGAGGGGAAGGCACCGCAGATGTGGAAAACTTCTCCCTCCGGCGAGGTCAGCTTCAAGATCAACATATGCTCTGCCAACCAGCCCTCATCGCGCCCGAGCACGGAAGCGATCCGCAGAGCATAGCATTTCTTGCCTAACAGCGCGTTGCCGCCGTAGCCGGAGCCGTAAGACCAAATCTCACGCGTCTCGGGGAAGTGGGAAATATATTTCTGTTCCATCGGCGCGCAGGGCCAAGGCAGATCCTCCTGTCCCGGCTCCAGAGGATAGCCGACTGAATGCAGCGCCGCTACATAGGGCCGACCGGCATTGATCATCTCCAGCACCGGCGTGCCGACACGGGTCATGATGCACATATTGGTCACAACATAAGCACTGTCCGTAATCTCAACACCCAGTCGTGAATGCGGAGAATCAAGCGGTCCCATGCAGAAGGGGATGATATACATCGTCCGTCCTTTCATACAGCCGCGGTACAATTCTGACATTGTCTGCTTGAGCTCGACCGGATCGATCCAATTATTGGTCGGCCCGGCCTCATCCTCCGTCTCAGCAGCGATGAAAGTCCGATTCTCTACCCGTGCCACATCCGACGGATCGGAGCGGAACAGATAGCAGCCCGGCCGCAGCTCCGGATTTAACTCGATAGCTGCGCCCCGCTCGACTTCCATCGCCAGCAGACGCTCATACTCTTCCTGCGAGCCATCACACAAATGCACTCTGTCCGGAGTCATATGAGCCTCCAGCTCCGCCACCCATTGTTTCAATTTTTCATTTTTTATCATAGAAATAACCTCATTAAGTTTTTGATATCTAGCATCTTAGCACACAATGCCTTGATATAGTTTCGGCAATTCCGGCCCACAAAGCCCAAATAACCTCGGCAATTCTAACACAAAACATCCCGGCAATATCAGCATCTGATCTTAAATTTTTTATCGAAGGCGCCTAAAAATGCGTCTCGCGTTTTTGAGTATAGTGCTGCCAGCTCCGGATATCCAAGCCTGTCCTGTACCACTTTGTCTTCAGGCACAATATCAGTCCAGTTTTTCCGCCCATTCGGCTTCTTTGAAACCTACAAGCACAGTATCGCCTTTGACAACAAGCGGACGTTTCACGAGCATCCCATCGGTGGCCAGGAGTTTCAATTGGGCTTCTTCGCTCATAGTAGATAGCTTGTCCTTAAGCTGCATTTCTTTATAAAGCACACCACTGGTATTGAAAAATCTTTTTAGTGGCAGCCCGCTTTTCCGATACCATTCCCTTAATTCATCATAGGAAGGATTATTCTCCGCAATATGTCGTTCGCTATATTGCATATCGTGTCCATCCAGCCATTTCTTGGCTTTCTGGCAAGTTGAACATCTGGGATAACATATGAATAGCATAGTAATTACCTCCACTTTGAGACGCTTTTAGCTATTTGTTTTGCTGTCGTTGTTTTACCGTACCATTCTAGAGCTGGGTAAACAACAAGAGAAGCCTAATTTTTGACGAAGACGCTCAAACTTGCGTCCAGCGCCTTCGCTTAATCAGTTGCTTAATCAGAATGACGGTTTTCCCCGCTTTTTTACATCATCGTGAATCTCATCAAAACAATCATCTTCTAACTTTCCGGATTTACAAAATTTTGCCACAGCATCTGCCATTACCTTAAAGTTGAGACCTACTATTTGTCGAACAGGACGAGACTGACATCGATATCGTGTTCAACAAGGAAATCTCGAATTGCAGCCGTAGCAACCTCAAGGGCTTCGTCTTTTGGGTAGCCGTAAATCCCGCTTGAAATGAGTGGAAAGGCAATACTCTCACATTTATTTTCGACTGCAAGCCGGAGCGACTCCATATAGGCGGAGCGCAAGAGCTTTTCACTCTCTTCGGCATGCTGTCTATTATAAACAGGACCTGCTGTGTGAATGACAAATTTGGCCGGCAGGTCAAAGCCTGGTGTAATAACCGCCTCACCTGTTTTGATGGGTGCTAATTTATCGCAGGCAGCTTGCAGCTTGGCCGCTCCGGCCACTTTGAAGATAGCTCCACAAACCCCGCCGCCCATTTTCAGCTTGGTGTTGGCAGCGTTGACTATAGCGTCAACTTTCATTTTTGTTATGTCCTGGCGGATGATGGTAAATGGCATTGCGTATCACCTCTTTTAATTATCCTTTAGCAAGGCCTTAGAATTACTACTTTAGGATTTTGGCTATCAATATCATCATTATGACATTAGTTCGAGTGCCGGTACTAATCTGTGGCGCCTTCGTAAAACTAAATTAACTGTGTTTTATGCTTTAAAATGATGCTGTAATAAATGTCCGGGCATTTTGCGAGATGTGAACGGCAATTGCGTTGAAAGCCCAGAACTTACGGGAGCCTTGGGCGTAGATAAATCAGAAGTGATAGGAGGTGTTGCAAATGAGAAGACAAGACCGTGAAGTTACGGAGATTAGCGATATTTTGAGCATTGTCGATAGGGCGAAAGTTTTACATTTGGGACTTCTTGCTGCGGAATATCCTTATATCGTGCCACTCCATTATGGTTATGAACTTGTTGACGGGACACTTGTCTTTTTTATGCACAGCGCTGAAGAAGGATACAAATTGGATTTGATCAGGAACAATTCAAATGTGTGTGTTGAGTTGGAATGCGATATCGAGCTTATCTCCGGCGGCGATAACCCTTGCCAATACGGATCGGCATTTGCGTCAGTGCTTGGCTGGGGAAGCGCGGAGATTGTCTCCGATGAAGAGGAGAAAATCAAGGGCTTAAGACTTTTGATGAAGAATCAGACCGGCCGTGATTTTGAGATTGACAGCAAGACGACTTCATCAGTCGAGGTCATTAAAGTTGTTGTTACGGAATTCACAGCAAAATCCAGGCCAATGCCGCAGTAACAACGACAAATCCTAATTGGCACCAAGTGCATCCAGGCAAGCTTTAAAGCCGACACCGAAGCTGAGCTCATTTTCAGTATCCGGTGATGGGATCTTGTTATGCTACAGTTGAAGCGTTTTGTTGCTGTTTGACGGGAATAGTTATGAAAAGAGGCTTTCAAATTTGCTTTAAGGCCTTTAGGGTACAATAGAAATTTAGAATTTGCTGTTGGCCTTTTACGGGAGGGATGGCATATGAGATCGGAACAACTCCATGATGCGATCGGCCTGGTGGACGATAAGCTCGTAGCGGCGACAGAGCGGTTGATCGAGAGAAGACCGGGGCGGATGCCTGTCTGGCTTTGGCCATGATAGCGGAAACTGCCGCCGGTGCATACCGTGAGGAAATCCTGACAGCTCTGGATGTAAATCGGTTATTATCAGAACGAGTGGCCGCCGGAGCTCCCACCGCCGCCTCCTCCGCCGCCTCCGCCACCGCCACCACCGACTCCGCTGCCGGAGGACGAATCCGAATGGCGTGTCCTTTTTTGCGATACCATCTTAGAGTCTACATTCTTGATAAAAGCGGTTCTTTCCTGGAAACTGGCGGCGTCAATCACCTGCTCCGTATCAATCTCCTTGATCGAAACTTTTCTCATTCTGTTTAATGTCACGAGCAGAAAGTTCAGCAGAAGACCGAGGCAGGCAGCCATAAGTGCATTTGTCACATGCTTCATTGGTGTGGATATTCTCCCGCCTTTCAGGACTATGAGAATTTGGTTGAAAGCCTCATTTGCGCATTCAAAATATTTATTGTTGGTAGCATATTTATAAATATTATCCGCAATCTCGTTCGACTTTGTGTTATTGATCGACCTTGCAACTTTACCGTCTGAGTAGAATTGGATCATTCTGTTATCCATGTCTATCAGAAAAAGTGTTCCCGACTGCTTGCCAAAAAATGATGAGTACTTGCTTTTGGCGTATTGCTTCGCCGAATCGTCGTTCTCGTCAACAGTGATAAAGGCGACATGCCCGTACTCTGTAACGGCTTTCATATTCTCTAGCAACTGCTCCTTTTCCCCTGCGCTGAGAAGCTCTGCCGCATCATCAAGCACGGCCATATTGCCGTTGTCGGCGGTGTACTTTATAATTGCTTCTCCCTTCGCGAAAGCGGGAATCGCGGGCATAAACACCAGCATAAATATGAGCATAATGATTGCTGCATATCTTTTTTTATTTTCCATGATCCGCGCCCTCCCTTCTGAAGAAGTCCGGCACCGGTCTGGTGGTCAGATAGTTCAAATAATTTATCATCGAAACCATATTTGCCAGCATTCCCAGCAAACAGAGAATAGCCATTCCGTAGTACCAGTAATCGTATACGGGATTCATTATTCCGATTAACAGTCCTGTTCCGAGTACAATTATTCCCAGCAGCATCGGTATAAAAGCTGTCTTTTTTTCTATTTTTGCAACTTTGCCCGTCATCTTTATAAAGAGTATGATCTGGATGAGCAAAGCGATGGCGTAGATTACCGGATTAATTAAGTTTCCGCTGTTATCCAACATTTTTATCAATATATAAAACATGACTATCATCAATATGATGATTACAACCATTATTTTAATTAAGGCGTTCTTCAACTTGGTATATTTAGCTTTTTCTTTTTTCTGTTTTCTTTTCCTGACATTCACGTTTCCCAGATCAAAAATATGATTCTCCCTGTAGTAGATTTTCGAAATTTCGCCGGAGAAGGCAAGAGAAGATATCATCAGGAAAACCGCAGCCAGCCAGGAGATTGTCTTCGGCAGTATAAACATCGGAATCAGCGATAAAATTACAAATAATACAGCTGTCGCAATTCCCGAAACCTTGAAAAAAGCTTTTATGTCCACCGGGATATCCATCGAAAGTTTTCCCGTTTGGCCGTTCATCACGGAATAGGCCACCCTTTTCTTATTCTTCCAAGTTAGAAACCAAACCGGAAACAGATCTACACTATGCCTGTACCCGCCAACGCCGGTCTGGCTTTTCTGCTCCGAATATTCTTGCGGAGCAATCACTTCAACACCCCCTGCTCTGCCGCCAATGCCTCGGTAGACAGCATCTATGGCCATCTTCTCAACTGTATCGCCGTAGGTCTCGGGGGGAGTTGTCAGTTTATCCGCATAAAAGCCGGCGATGTATGCTTCTCTGAAATCTTCTACCTCTATTGTATTGAAAGGAGAAATCTCCCTGGCAATGCTGTCATCGAACGCGGATGAGGCATCGAAGCTTATCCCTTTTATGGTTCCGCCTATTTCGGCGGTTATGTCATATTCCTCGTGGTAATCCCATTTGCCGCTTGTATAGTCTTTGGTTGCCTGCAGCTTAAAAGCGTTATACGGGATATCAACCTCATAACTCAGATAGGGGATGTAAATCCCTCTGAAACTATCCAGATGCTTACCTTCTTTAAGTTCTTTCGGAACGTAGAGGCAACGGCTTAGGGCCTCCTCATAAGTCATGACTGCCTTTTCCTTGGAAATCTTAAACGGAACGATCCGCTTAGGTCGTATCGCTTCTTCCTGTTTCATTGTAAGATTGGACTCACCGCCGCAGTACGAGCAATAAGCCACTGTCTGATCGTCCGGAGCGGAAAGCTCGGCTCCGCAGTTCGGGCATGTGTATATAGTTACCATATATGTGCTTTTATTTGCTTCGGCATCGTTGGAAAGGCTGTAGTCTTCAATTTGCATTTCTGTATCGCAGTAACCGCATTTCAAACCTTGAGTGGGTATATTGAAAGCCATTTTGCCTCCGCATGAAGGACATTTTATAGCCATAAGGTCTCCTTTTTCTTTATAGCCGGAATTGTGGGCATTAGGTCATCAGCAAAATAAGATCTGTGGGATAATTTGGAATGCACATAATAATGATTGAAGAGCCGCCCTGCTGACTCAGTCAGAAACAGGGCGGCTTCTTGAGCTATATATAGCATTAATAGAGTGGTCTCTCGACTAACTCCATTGGGCTTACAACATGGCAAGCAGTACGAAGTTAAGAATGAACAGTACTACGGCTACCCAGAGGATGGGATGGACATCTTTTGCCTCGCGCTTGCAGAGCTTTGTGATCACATAGAAAATAAAGCCTGCGGCAATACCGTATGAGATGCTGTAGCACAGAGCCATAAATATACCGGCAAAAAATGCGGGAACAGCTTCTGTAAGCTCAGACCAATCGATCTCATTGAAGGAAGACATCATCATGATTCCGACGACAACCAATGCAGGAGCTGTAGCTGCAGACGGGATCGCACTTACAAACGTCGCCAGAAACGCGCTTAATGCGAAGCATATGGCAACAACAACGCTGGTGAGACCGGTACGTCCGCCAGCGGCAATGCCGGCGGCGCTTTCCACATAAGTGGTTGTGTTGGAGGTGCCGAAGATGGCACCGATGGAAGTTGCTGTAGCGTCCGCAAATAGAGCCTTATCCATTTTGGATTTGAAGCCCGTACTGCTTTCCATGGCCTTTTCGTCTTCCGCGCTGAAGATGCCCGAGCGACGGCCGGTTCCAATGAAGGTTCCGATAGTATCAAATGTGTCAGACAGACTCAAAGCGAAAATCGTGATCAGAACAAGAGGGACCTTGTTGGCATCAGAGAACAAGGATCCAAGCCCCTCGCTTGTGAATATGACACCGAAGGTTGTAGGAAGTACTGAAACTGCTTCGGTAAAACTTATAGTGTCTCCTGTTGCGGTAAGTCCCATGGGAATGCCGATAAGCGCCGTAATGATTATGCTGAAAAGTATCGCGCCTTTGAATTTCAGAAGGGTGAGTACAACTGTCAACACCAAGCCGATCAGGAACAACCACAGAGCAGGTTTATCAAGGGTTGCAATCGCCGGTACGCCGGCGTCAAAATTAATGAAACCAACGTTGAGTAGTCCGATATAGGCAACAAATATGCCGATACCTCCGCCGATGGCATTCTGGAGGCTGACCGGGATGGACTTTATGATGTGCTTGCGGAGCTTGGTAACTGTTATGAGAATGTTAATTACACCGCATATAAACACCATCGACAGAGCCTGCTGCCATGTGAACTTCAGCGCAAAGCATACAGTATAAACAAAAAATGCGTTGAGCCCCATTCCGGGAGCCTGGGCGTAGGGCACATTTGCCACGAGGCCCATTACAAGAGTGCCGATGATCGCAGAAATTATGGTAGCAAGGAATACGGCACCCCACTCCATACCGGCTTGACTGAGAATAGACGGGTTGACAACGATAATATATGCCATAGCAAAAAACGTTGTCAGACCGGCCATGATCTCAGTAGAAACATCCGTACCATTTTGTTTTAGATTGAACATCTTCTGTCTCCTTTTTTGACCATTTACCGATAGCACTGTGGTCGAGAATGGTGAAACGCAAATTAGACAATAAATTTATGCACAGTATGCCTTTATTGTCTTTATTGCATTTCTATTTGTTGGGCAAAGGCGGCTGTCCGGTAGGGACCCAGAACCCACCACGCTCTGAATTATACCGAAGATAGACCGAAAATGCTATATCAACTTTGACAGATTCTTAGACTACAGATTCTTGGACTTATTTGTCTAAGACTTGGCCGGCAGTGAAAGGTTTTACTTTTGTTTTACGGCTTATAGTATGAGAGGAAGACCTTGAGGCATTCTCTTAGAAAGCTTTGGCATGATGATGGCAGTTTGTAGTAAAGTCTGGCTGCTGTTGGCCTTTTATAGGAGGGATGGTAATGGAACGGGAACAATTGCAGGACGCGATCGGTAAAGTAGATGATAGCTTGACGGCGGAAACCGACCGTATTTTGCGCAAGGGAGTTAGAAAACTGCCTGTCTGGACGAGGTTAGTGGCCGCGGCGGCGGCAATTTGTCTGGTTGCAGGAGGTGTTTTGTTCTGGGGTAAGACCAAACCGGGGCCTAGACAGGAGGCGGTGGTTCTGGCACAACCGATCTATCCGGAGCGCGCTGCGAGGCCGATTGAAGAGGATTATATGAAACAGGATGGCTCTTTTGATAATGATGGATATGATGAGGCCTATGATCCATGGGCGGAAGAAGCATTTAAGCGCCGTCAGCTACAGCCGGAACCGGATCAGGCGCTGCTCAATTTCACAGATAAACTAAGCAGGCAGATTCTCGCCGAAGATGATGGGGAGAATCATTTGTACTCGCCTCTTAATATTTACCTCTGTCTGGCTATGCTGGCGGAGACGACAGGTGGTGAAACACGGGAGGAAATCCTGTCTGCGCTTGAGGTTGATACGATAGAAGACTTACGCACCAAGGCAGCGAATATGTGGGAAGCTCAATATATTGATGACGGGGTGAGCATCAGCAAATTAGCGAGCTCTGTTTGGCTGGATGATTCTTTACAGATTCGCCCCGAGACTATGAAACTGCTGGCAGATATCTATATGGCGTCCGCCTTTCAGGGCGATCTGCCAAGTAAGCGGATGTCGGAAAAGTTGCGCTCCTGGTTGAATGAACAAACCGGAGGTTTGCTGGAAGAAAGCATAAAAGGTGTTGGTTTTGACCAGGAAACAGTGATGGCTCTGTCTACAACTATTCTTTTCAAGGATGACTGGCAGAACGAGTTCTATGAAGGGTCAACAAAACCGGGAGTTTTTCATTCTCCTGACGGCGATATCGAAGTTGATTTCATGAGTGAAAAAAAATTAAATCAGTATTATTGGGGTGATTCTTTCAGCGCAATCGGAAGGTCTCTGAGCAGCTCAGGGCGCATGATGTTTATACTTCCTGATGAAGGCGTTGAGGTCACGTCCTTGCTCTCTGATCCGCAAGTTAAATCCTTGCTGGGGAGCAGTATATCCCGGCCTTACCCGCAACAAAAAGACTTGATGGTCAATCTGAAAGTGCCGAAGTTCGATATTGCGAGCGGTAATATATCGCTTGCTGAGGCTCTGGAACAACTCGGTATCCGGCGGGCATTTACTACCGGGATGGCGGATTTTTCTCCGACGACTGCTGAAGACGAAGGCCTGTTTGTCTCGGATGTTTTCCATTCCGCCCGTGTTATGATTGATGAAAAGGGGGTAACCGGTGCTGCCTTTACGCTTATGCTATGTGCCGCGGGTAAGCCGACAGGTGAAGAAATTGACTTAATCTTTGATTGGCCGTTCCTGTTCGTGGTTCAGGGGACCGGCAATATGCCACTCTTTGTCGGTATTGTGAACCAACCGTAAAGTGTTCGATTGGCATATCATAGTGAGGAGATATGGCAGGCAGAAGTTGTTACAGGGCGTTGCGTTGTCAGCCCTGCCTGAACTGCCTGGAGAGAGGCGGATAATATGACAGATACCGATAAACAACTGGTTGATCGCTACTGGGCGCGAGATGAAACGGTTCTTTCCAGTGTCTCCGCCCTCTATGGTTCTTACCTGTTTACCGTGGCCAATAATATACTGGCTAATGCTGAGGACAGCGAGGAGAGTGTCAATGACACCTGGCTGTCCTCTTGGAATTCTATTCCGCCTCACCGTCCACAGATCCTACTCTCTTTTCTGGTCAAGATTACCCGCGAGCATGCTATCGACAAATGGCGTCAGCGCAGGGCTGACAAAAGGGGCGGCGATCAATGCGCACTCTCGCTGGATGAGCTGGGCGAAGTAGTGGCCGGGCTTGAGCGCCCCGATGATGCGGTTACAGGACAGGCTTTGCACGAATTGATCTCTGACTTCCTGATCAGACAGCGACCGGTCGCAAGGCAAGCGTTTCTGTTTCGCTATTTCTACTGCCTGAAAGTCTCCGAAATTTCCCGCCTACTGGGTCGCAGCGAAGGCGGTATCAACAGCCTGCTCCACCGTACCAGAGAGAAGCTCCGCTCCGAGCTGATCAGCACCGGCTGGCTTTGCCGTGAGTAGGATTCCTGAGTTCGCGTTTCTGTCGGCACTTATAACAGCACCGGGCTGATCTGAGGCTGGCGGGGCGACCCTGGAGCGCCTTCGTCTAAAAATCTGCGGTGATGGCGGTTTTATTGAGCAATGTCGGTATGCTGAGGCTAAAATCAATAATAGTATCTCCGTTAACACCTCGTACCATTACACACATATTCTATGATGTAACTGATAAACCCCATTTTTGTTTAGTTTTCATCAGTTATATTTGATGAATTCGGAGTTTTAACCTCGTTTTTCAATCGTAACTGTGATATGCTGTGGTTAGCCACAAGAAAGGGGGCTATGCGATTCATGATTAAACGTGATATGTATATGAGCCGCATTCGTCCGTTCATCGGATCGGAGCTGATTAAAGTCCTGACCGGCATTCGACGTTGCGGAAAATCGGTCATGTTGGAATTGATTAAACAAGAGCTTACGGAGTCCGGCATTAGTCCGTCTCAGTTCATCTCGATTAACTTTGAAAATATGGCATATGCCCATCTGCAAAACGCGAAGGCTCTGCATGATGAGATTATCAGGAGAACTGCTGAGATCAACGGCAAGGTCTATCTGTTCTTCGATGAGATTCAGGAAGTGCAGGATTGGGAGAAGTGCATCAATTCTTTACGCGTCACTCTGGATTGCGATATCTATATCACTGGTTCTAATGCCAAACTGCTGTCCGGTGAGCTGGCGACCTATCTAGGTGGGCGTTATGTGGAGTTTGTTATCTACCCGTTCTCTTTTGCTGAGTTTATCGAGCTGTACCGTCCTATAGCGCCGGAGGAGTCTATTCAAGACTGTTTTCAGAAATACCTTCTGTCCGGCGGTATGCCATATCTTGCTAATATCCGCTATGCGGCTGAGCCTTCTAAGCAATATCTTCATGATCTATTTAATTCTGTTCAGCTGAAGGATATCGTGAAGCGAAATAGAATTCGTGATGTGGATTTGCTGGAGCGCATCATCGCCTATGTTATGGCCAATGTGGGAACTACCTTTTCCGCCAACTCTCTGGCGAAATTTCTCAAGAACGAGAAGCGTACCGTAGCACCGGAAACGATCCTGAACTACATCAAATATTGCTGTGATGCTTATCTGTTCTATCAGGTTAAGCGTGAGGATTTGCAGGGCAAACAGATTCTCGCTTCCAATGAGAAATACTATATTGCGGACCACGGCATCCGTGAGGCTATCTTTGGCGGCAATACAAGGGATATCAATCTCATCCTTGAGAACATCGTATACCTTGAACTGTTGCGCAGGGGCTATGAGGTAACTGTTGGCAGAAGCGGGGACAAGGAGATTGACTTTGTATGCAACAAGAGTGGAGAGAAACTTTATGTTCAGGTTGTCTATCTGCTGGCAGCGAAGGAAACCATTGCTCGTGAGTTTGGAGCGTATGATAACATTCGTGACAACTTCCCGAAGTATGTGGCCTCGCTGGATGAGTTTGACATGAGCCGTGCCGGTATTAAGCACCGCAATATCCGAGATTTCCTTCTAATGGAGGAATGGAACTGATCGGCCGGTAATAATCCTGAAATAATTGCAAAAACCATAGGAACACTAATAATGAACTCGTTCCTCTTGGATATGATAGATACTTTTGGCGGTCAGCTAACACCTTGCTGCCTGACTTGCCTGCTCAAATCGCAACTGTTTATAGGGTATAATCTTTAGTTGGTAGTTGAATGTATTTTGAGCTGGAGGCAGGATTGAGATGAAACCGGATTATGGCAAGATAGCGTTGGAAAAGCATGAAGAATGGCGAGGCAAGTTTGAAATCAAGACGCGGGTGCCTGTGGATAATAAAGAGGATCTGGCGATCGCCTATACGCCGGGGGTGGCCGAGCCTTGCCTGGAGATTCAGCGTGATGTTGACCGCAGCTATGATCTGACCAGGCGCTGGAATCTGTGTCTGGTAGTGACGGATGGCAGTGCGGTGCTCGGCCTGGGCGATATCGGACCGGAGGCGGGCATGCCGGTAATGGAAGGCAAATGCGCTCTGTTCAAGGCTTTTGGTGGCGTCGATGCCTTTCCGCTTTGTATTAAAACACAGGATGTCGATCAGATCGTCGATACGATCTACAATATTTCCGGCAGTTTCGGCGGGATTAATCTCGAGGATATTGCAGCGCCACGCTGTTTTGAGATTGAGCGCAGGCTGAAGGAGC
>FZPS01000062.1_pt1179 | contig 18895 bp, 14 predicted proteins | sample 1817821 | NCBI WGS metagenome assembly FZPS01 (sample SAMEA104158645, study PRJEB21678) | metagenome | place: Germany | collected 2015-04-21
ACCGCATACTTACATCGCTGTTAGAAAGAAAATAGAGGTTTTTCCCACCTCCTGGGCGGCGGGCAGGGATTATTATTACAGGCGGGGGTATATCCCCCAGTTCGAATTTCAACGACTCGGTTCCGTTCGAAATCAATAATTACGGTAACGGGTGAGGTCGTTTAAAAAGATTTCTAACACTATAAGGATGGTAGCTATGCATAACGACATCATTTTATCAATGAGGAGTATAAACAAATCGTTTCCGGGTGTTCGTGCTTTAAAAAATGTAGATTTTACTCTGAGAAAAGGTGAAATTCATGCCCTGATGGGTGAGAATGGAGCCGGAAAGTCAACCTTAATCAAGGTTTTAACAGGGGTATACCCGAAAGATTCAGGTCAAATCTACCTGGACGGCATTAGCAAAGAAATTAATGTAAAATCGCCTTACGAGGCTCAGAATTTAGGCATCAGTACGGTTTATCAGGAGATTACTCTTTGTCCCAACCTTACAGTTGCCGAGAATATGTTTATTGGGAGAGGCAATTACCGTATGGTAAATTGGCGCTCTATGAAAAAGAAGACAACAGAAATACTTTCGAAATTAAATATACCGGCGAGGGCTACTCAACAGCTTGGCACCTGTTCTATAGCTGTGCAGCAAATGGTGGCTATTGCCCGTTCTGTTGATATGGACTGTAAAGTTCTTATTCTGGACGAGCCGACTTCCTCGCTGGATGAACAAGAGGTTGAAAAGCTTTTCTCTCTTATGCGTGAACTGAAATCACGTGGTGTCGGCATAATCTATATTACACACTTTCTTGATGAGGTGTATGAGATATGCGACAGAATTACTGTTTTGAGAAACGGTGAGCAGGTAGGAGAGTATGGAATAAATGATTTGCCGCGTGTACAACTTATTTCAAAGATGATGGGTAAGGATCTTGACGATATTTCATCGCTGCAGAATCGACAGCAATTAGATGAAAATTTAGATATTCCACCTGTTTACCAGGCAGCTGGATTATCTAGTTTGGAATGTACCAATGCATTCGACTTTAGAATCTCTAAGGGAGAAGTTAACGGGTTTACCGGGTTGCTTGGCTCTGGGCGCAGTGAAAGTGTACGCGCTATTTTTGCTGCTGATAAAATCACCAGTGGCAGAATCAAAATAAACGGTAAAGACGTTAGAATTAAAAAGCCTAAGGACGCTATGATGCATGGTATCGGATATCTGCCCGAAGACAGAAAACGGGATGGTGTTGTTGAGGATTTGTCGGTTCGTGAAAATATTATACTTGCTCTGCAAGTAATGAAGGGATTCTTCAAACCCTTTTCAAGAGCTGAGGCTGAAGCCTTTGCAGATGAGTACATAAAATTATTAGGTATAAAAACTGCTTCAATGGATACTCCAATAAAATCGCTATCTGGCGGGAATCAGCAAAAAGTAATATTAGCACGCTGGTTACTCACAAATCCACAATATCTTATCCTGGACGAGCCAACGCGGGGCATTGATGTCGGAACAAAAGTCGAAATACAAAAACTCGTACTTAAGCTGGCTGAGGATGGCGTCAGCGTTACATTTATTTCATCTGAAATCGAGGAGATGCTCCGCACTTGTTCGCGGCTCATTGTAATGCGGGATCGTAAGATAGTTGGCGAACTGAAGGGCGATGATATGACACAAGATAAGATTATGCATACGATAGCGGGGGAGGCAGTATAAATGGGTAATGGTTTAAAGAAATTTGCTAGGTCACAATTGGTTATACCGTTGTTTGCACTTTTTTTATTAGTAGTTTTTAACTTAATCAGGGATCCTGAATTCTTCTCTTTAACCATCGCAACCAACAACCAAGGAAACACTGTTCTTTCAGGGAATCTGATAAGTATCTTGAACGGTGCATCAGCAGTGGCTATTCTGTCAATCGGTATGACACTGGTGACGTCATCGTGTAAAGGTCAGGATATAAGTGTTGCTGCAGTAGCGGCAATAGCAGGAAGTGTCTTTGTAAGTGTGCTTCGCTCGAATGAAATTACAATACCGATAATTATTCTTGCATTTTTGTTTAGCTGTGTTGTTGCAGTTCTTTTCAGCACATTCAACGGTGTGTTGGTTGCCGTATTTAAAATTCAGCCCATGATTGCAACGTTAATACTGTTTTCTGCCGGCCGGTCTATCGCTTATTGGATAAACGGAGGGGCAACTCCCACTGTTTCAAGTCCACTGCTATCCAGCATTGGAGGTTTTATTCCGGGGATCCCCCTGCCCACTCCCATCATTATCATGGTTATATTCCTGATTTTAATTTCGCTTGTTTTAAGGTTTACTAACCTTGGATTATACACACAGGTGGTTGGAATTAATGAAGGAACTGCCCATTTAAACGGAATTAATCCTGTTTGGATAAAACTAATATCATTTATGATATTGGGAGTTTGTGTTGCTACCGCAGGCTGTATTACTGTATGCAGAATCGGACTTATCAACCATGAGACTCTTCTTTTGGATGTGGAGATGGACGTTATTCTGGCAGTTGCCATAGGAGGAACTGCTCTAAGTGGCGGAAAATTCAGCTTGTTTGGTTCAGTTATTGGGGCATATATAATTCAGGCTTTGACGGTTACGCTTTATGCAATGAAGGTTCCTTCAGCGGCGGTAAAAGCCTATAAAGCAATGGTTATTATAATTATCGTTGTAATCAGTTCACCGGTTGTAAAAGCATATGCCATTAATCTATACAATAAGCTGTTTAAAAAACAGTTACAAACGGAGAATTCCAATGAAGGCTCCTTAAACAGTGTTTAACGCCTTAAGGATTATTGTTATAGCCATCAGTGTAACTTATTCGCCAATTGTTAAAGGTTATACCTTCTGATTGTGCGAAAAACCGACGAAGTAATGGAGAATTAATGCTATGAAAAATGATAAGGATTTGTTAACTGTAAAATCGGAAAAGAAACGCAGAGAGCCTATTTCTAACACCAACCTGCTCATGACAATTACGGTTTGTACCTTCATCGGTATGTATGTAATTGCCATGATGGTCTGGGGTGGTGGGTTCTTAAACCCCCAGCAGTTTCTTGATCTTTTCAATAACAACGCATTCTTGCTTATAATTGCCTGTGGGCTGACTATGGTCATGATATCAGGTGGGATAGATATTTCGGGAGGAGGAATTACTGCTCTTGTGACTATGGTCTGCGTTGTTTATCTTGAAGATCATGGTGGAAGTATAATAGGCTCGATGTTGATATCTCTAGGTATAGGTTTATTCTTCGGGCTGCTTCATGGATTATTAATATCATATTTAGAGATACAGCCCTTCATTGTCACATTAGCAGGTATGTTCTTTGCAAGAGGCATGGTAACCATAGTCAGCATTGCTCCGCGCACCGCATCACATAAAGCATTTATGAGTCTTAAACAATTACGTATCACATTACCGGGGATAGGTTATTATGGAAAGACCGGCAATTTTATTCCCGCCCAAATTGAGCCAGGAGTTATAATAGCTATTGTTATAGTAATAGCTGTAGCAGTGATTCTGAAATGGTCACGATTCGGCCGTAACCTCTATGCAGTGGGCGGAAACAGTCACAGTGCATTAACCCTCGGTATTAATGTAAAACGCACGAAGTTCTTTGCTTATTTATTAGCCGGATTGTTATCCGGAATTAGTGGTTATGTTTATCTGCTGCACACAGGTGCAGGTGATGCTGCCAATGCCACGCAAGCAGAAATGCAGGCAATCGCATCTAATATTATAGGCGGGACATTATTAACCGGCGGTGTTGGAAATGTAATTGGCACACTTTTTGGGATGCTCTCTTTAAAAACTATTACAAATATAGTAATTGCTTCAGGCCTTACTAAGCCATATTATCAGAGTATTACAACCGGGCTCATGCTGTGTTTCTTTATTTTACTTCAGAGTGTAATTCTAGCTGTTCGTGAAAAGGGGGACTTCAGGTTGCTGCTGCCGGAGTGGATGAGATTCGACAGAGCAAATAAAAAGAAAGACGATTAGACTGCTTGAGGGAGAGATTGAGATTGCAATCCCGAATTCAAAGGTAATTGATTCATCTGTGTGAATTACAAGAATACTGTAATAGTGTCCTTTTCGGTTTTAGGGCTTTACTTTTCAGTGAATCTCGTTTAAAATTTATTTTAATTAAATAAACCAAAGCTAGGAAGAGAAGAAGTAGATCAGTAAATTATCATTCAGAGAGCATCCGGTTGGTGAAAGGCTGCTGATAATCTGATTCGAATACATCTCGGAGCTGCTGCCTGAAATTGCAGTAGGGTAAGATGGGTACGCCCAATATAGCGTATGAGTGTGTTTGCACTTGTTAAGGGAAATTCTGCGAAGAATTTCTAAGCCAGAGGTGGTACCGCAATTGTTTGCCCTCTGTTCCGATTGGAACAGAGGTTTTTTGATATACTAAATCTGAGAGGAGTTGTTGTAATGACAATTTATGATGAACTGGTTGCCCGTGGCCTTATTGCACAGGTTACCGATGAAGAAGAGATTAAAGAGCTCGTTAATAACGGTAAGGCAACATTTTATATTGGGTTTGATCCAACAGCCGACTCTTTGCATGTTGGTCATTTCATGGCATTATGTCTCATGAAACGCTTGCAAATGGCTGGCAACAAGCCGGTTGTTCTGATAGGTGGAGGTACTGCATATATAGGAGACCCATCGGGCAGAACAGACATGCGTTCCATGATGACACCTGAAATAATCCGGCACAACAGTGAATGCTTTAAGGTGCAGATGGAGAAGTTTATTGAGTTCGGCCATGATAAGGCAATCATGGTTAATAATGCAGACTGGCTTTTGAAGCTGAATTATGTTGACGTACTTAGGGAGGTTGGCACTCATTTTTCTATTAATAATATGCTCCGGGCTGAGTGCTATAAGCAAAGAATGGAAAGAGGCCTTTCCTTCCTGGAATTGAATTATATGATTATGCAGGCCTATGATTTTTATTACCTGTTTCAGAATTATGGGTGCAATATGCAATTTGGCGGCGACGATCAATGGTCCAATATGCTGGCCGGAAGAGAGCTGATACGCCGTATACTGGGTAAAGATTCTTATGCCATGACAATTACATTATTAATGAATTCAGAAGGCAATAAGATGGGGAAAACAGCGAAAGGTGCCGTTTGGCTTGATCCGAATAAAACCACGCCTTTTGAATTCTACCAGTACTGGAGAAATGTTGACGATGCTGATGTTTTGAAATGCTTGAGAATGCTTACTTTTTTACCTCTTGAGGAGATTAATGAAATGGATAAGTGGGAAGGAAGTCAGCTGAACCAGGCTAAGGAAATTTTAGCATATGAACTGACGAAACTGGTTCATAATGAAGAGGAAGCTAAAAAGGCCAGGGATGCCTCCCATGCACTCTTCAAAGGAGGTACAGATGATGAGAACATGCCATCTACCGAAATCGGAACAGAGCTATTAACTGATAATGCAATTGGTGTTATGGACTTAATTGTTGCATGCCGATTAGTACCTTCAAAGAGCGAAGCCAGGCGCTTAATACAACAGGGAGGACTGTTTGTTAACGATGCCAAGGTTGAATCCATTGATTATACTGTTACCAAAGAGCAATTAACAAAAGGTATTAAAATACGTAAAGGCAAGAAAACATTTCACAAGGCATTTATCGGTAATTAAAGATAATAAGGAAAGGCATGGGTTACAAAGAAAGAACCCGTGCTTTTTTATTTATGTTTGTTTTAACTTCAAGAAAAGATTAGTTGCAGACAGGTATCATCTATTACAAAAGGCCCATGGGATAATAGGTCTCTATATACATAATGATAGTTATTTTGGTTGATACAAGATAAGTATGCATTGATGATAAAATTTATATTAGGTGATAATATGCATATTTTATCCAAAAAAACAAAACATGAAAATGGTTCAGTTATAGTGTTCTTTGCTTTATGTATGACAGTAATGCTGGGAGTTTGTGCTCTGGTAATCGATTATGGAATTCTTGTCCATAAGAGAATTACTTTAAGTAACGCCGTAGACGCAGCTGCGCTGGCGGGGGCACAGGAATTGATATTTAACAGAGACAATGCCGAAACAGTGGCAAAGAGTTACCTGGAAGCCAATGGTGTAAATCCCTTGGATGCCGAAGTAATTGTATATGATTCAGGTACAAAAATCAGAGTAACAGCAAAAAATGACGTGAATCACTATTTTGCACGAATATTTGGGTTCGATAAAGGAAAAGCTGAAGCCACCGGTGCTGCAATGTGGGCTCCTGTTATCGGTGTATATGAAGGTATCAGACCATTTGCGATAGAGAAGCAGCCTTTGGAATTTGGTCTGCAATATGTGTTAAAAGAAGGCGGTGGGGGAGGCTCTAACGGCAATTACGGAGCTCTGGCACTAAGCGGGAATGGGGCAAGTACCTATGTAAACAATATTATCAACGGATATGACGGACATCTTCGGGTAGGAGACTATGTGGAAACCGAGCCCGGAAATATGAGCGGGCCCACCGTACAAGGGGTCAACACACTTATAAGCCGATGCAACCATACACCAGAATGTACTTATGATAATTATAATTCGAATTGTCCTCGTATAATTACAGTTATTATGGTGGACACTCTGAGTGTAAATGGCAGAAGCAATGTAAGAATCGCAGGTTTCGCCAGATTTTTCTTAGAAGAGGTTGAGGGACATGGTAATGAATGTGTTGTAACCGGCAGATTCTTAAATACTGTTATGTCGGGTGAACTCGGTGATATAGAAGAAGATTTTGGACTGAAGGGAGTAAAACTTATTCAATAGTTTTACTCCTTACAATCATGTTTGATACTTAAGCAAAACTTAATAAAAGCTGATCTTTATTATAAATTCTCCTATGAGCAATGAAACTGCTCACAAGTCAAAAATTTAATACACATACATTGCATATACATATATATTAATAATATTCTGTTTTCTTAAGGCAGCTGCTAATTTCATCAGCGCCAGGTTAATGGTTTTTTAAAATGGATTCAAAAACTCCATACATTTAACAGCAATTATATGTTATTCTTATTTGGTGGAAGAAATTAATAAGATTACCGATTTATAAGGGTGTATTATGAAGAAAATTTTGATTTTCATATCATTTGTATTGCTGGGGATGTTATTTTTTTTACCGATAATATCTGCAAGCGCTTCAGAAATTGCTCATCTGGGATTTGTGGAGTCTGACGTAATTCTGCAACCTTCAGGAAATGCTATAGTAACATATACAGTACGTTATAATTTGGTACCGGGGAAAACCATGCTGGCATTTACATTAGAAGGATTCGATGAACTTCATCCTATTTTTGATGATGATTTTTCCTGTGTCGTAAAAGATGATAATTCGGTCTTTGATATAGATATTATTGATCTTGGCGGTGGAAGATACGATATTATTAACTCCGGAAATAACCGCCTTGGAGGAGAATATCTCACGTACAAAATCCGCTTTACGGCAGATATGGCCGAGGCCGGATATCTGGCGAGAACAATATCGGAAGATGGAAAATCGCTGGTGGTATTCCATTGGCAGCCTGTACAGTGGGATGAGGCTATGGAGCATTATACGGTAGCTGTGAATTATCCCTTGAAATTTCCTGAAGGTTCGGGTACAAGAGAGGAAGTAGAAGAATTCCTGCTTCAGAATGATTTTGCCACCGAAGCCTGGATGAACGAAGAATATCTGATTGATTACAGGGTAAACCAGCTTAACTCAGTTCCGCGGGTACAGGTATTACTCCATAAAAACAATCCTCCACAAAGATATAACTTCGAGATTCAACAGTATATCTCAGACAACCTTTTTAATGAGATGCCGGATTACAATAAAAAGCCTCCCGTCGATGAAAAGCCTATTGACGAATATCCCCAGGTGCCCTACCAGCCAGATAGCGGAAGGCTTGATTCAAGCAGGCCTTATAACAATGAATCCACAGACAGATGGACTATGTTATTCTTATTTATAATCCTGGCTATAGGAACAACAATTTTTGTTGGCCTCAAGCATCGTTCTGTAATAAAAGCACGGACTTCCTATGAAGAAATTAAGTGGGCAAGGGAAGACTGGGCTCCCCCTCAACTGGAGGTAGCTTCATTCAGAAAAGATGGCTTTGTGATTGAAGATCTTGATGTGGTGGAAGCGGCTGTTCTTATAGGAATACCATACAACAACATACTGTCTGTTATTCTGTATAAACTGATAGATAAAGGCTATTTAGAAGAGATATCAATAGAACCATTAAGAGTAAAACAAGTAAAAGGAAAAGACTTAACCGGATTGCCTCAATATGAAAAACTTATGTATGCTGCAGCAGCAGACGAAGAGTTCAGCGAGCAGGAGATAGAAAATATATTGAAGTGGCTTGTGGATACTGTCAGAGCCAAGACCTGGAACTGCGATATTGAAGCTACAAAAGAATACTATATGAATAAATTCCAGCACTCATATAATGAGCAAAACCACGAAGAATATGAAGAGTATCAAAGATACTATGATGAACCATATTACTATCATTGGCATTATTACTATATGTACCATAATCACATATATAACCGCAGAAGATACCGTGATTATCATAATAGAATAAAGGTGAATGCAAATAAAACTGTATCCAATTCTATAATCGATACAGATAAGGGTGTGTATGCCTGCCATGATGCCTGCCACTCGGCTTGTCATTCGGCTTGCCACGACGCTTGCCACTCTGCCTGTCATTCGGCCTGTCACTCAGCCTGTCATTCAGCCTGCCATTCTGCATGTGTCAGCGGAGGTGCAAGGTGAAGAAGCATAAGTTAGCATGGGTTGATGACTTTATAATGAAGATAAAGCCCTACATATATATGAGGCTTATAGATAATGTGCTTATTCGTATGCCTAATGAAGCCTTTAAACTTAATTCTACGGGGGCTAAGGTAATTGACTATATTCTTTCAGGGGGCTCGGTCCAGGACATTATTAAGGCCAGACGAGACTACCCTGAAACTGAGGAACAACTGGAACGCTTTTTTACCGACTTTTCACTTATGTGGAATGGGAGGGTTTGCGAGAATTATAATACCCCTGCTATCCACAGAACCGAGTTTAACCTTGGCTATATAAAACTTCCTGTACTGTCTGAAGTAGCTTTAACGTATACCTGTAATGTCCGGTGCAGGTTCTGCTATGCGGATTGCACTCAAAAAGAGGTTGAAAGCCAGCTTGATACCGAGGGTTTCAAAAGGGTTCTCGATATAATCCGATATGATGCACAAGTGCCCAGCGTTTCATTTACCGGTGGAGAACCAACAACTTACAAGGAACTAACCGAGCTTATCCGCTATGCATCAAAGAATAACAAGATGAGAGTAAATCTCATTACCAATGGCACCTTGATTACACCACAAAAAGCAAAGGAATTTGCAGAAGCCGGTCTTTCTTCTGCTCAGGTGAGTATTGAATCTGCAATAGCCCGGGAACATGATGAAATTACAGGGGTTAAAGGTTCACATCAGGCCTCGGTAAACGGATTGAAATCATTAATAGATGCAGATATTATTGCTCACCCACACTTGACTGTATGTACTATGAATAAAGACAATTTACAAAAATATCCGGAATTCTGTAAGAGTATTGGAGTAGAAAGGTTCTCCTCAAACCTGGTTATCCCCTCAGGCAGAGGCGAAGCACAGGACTTGACGGTAGAATATCAAGAGATTGGAAATATTGTTGAAAATCTTCAGTCCGCAGCAAGAAGTTCGGGAGTTGAATACATGTGGTATTCGCCTACCCCGATATGTCTGTTTAACCCTATTGCAGCCGGGTTTGGCAATAAAGGCTGCAGCGCCTGTGAGGGATTATTATCAGTTGATCCAGGCGGTAATATTTTACCCTGCTCCAGTTGGTCTGAGCCTATGGGGAATTTACTGGAGGAGGGGTTTGAGGCAATATGGTTTAATAAACGAAGCCAATTCATAAGAGATAAAAAATCAGCTCCTGCTAAGTGCAGAGAATGCAGAGATTTTGCCGTATGTCAGGGGGCATGCCCGCTTTATTTCGATGCCCACGGCTGTGAAGAATTAGAGGCAATTTGGGATATGAAGGGTCTTAAAGGAAAGGAGTATGTATGAAAAACAGGAAAATACCGGGGTTCCCTTTACCTGAAGATCAGGATGCCATTAAATTTCATATCTTTAAAGAACTTTCATATACAACCAGAATGTTGATTTATTCAGGATGTATAATAATCGGATTTCTCCTGCAGATAATTACACTCAATATTTGGCCGGGCGCTATTCTTCTTATATTCGCTTCATTATTGATCCTGGTTAAAGGCTACAGCACAAAGCCATCCCAGTCAATACGAAAAAGCAGCTGGACCAGGACCAATATGGATAAAGTGCATCAGATCAATCAGATTAAACAGAGTATTGACAAATGGGACAAGGATGCATTGGATATAAGCAATGGACTGGGGTGCATCACCTTTATCCTGGTATTTATCATTATTGCTTTTATATATGCTGGTATAGCCGTAAAAATAAGCGGCAGGGCAGCTGGTATATTTATAGCAGATTCAATTATACTGATAGCATCAGTATGGTTTAACGGCATGAGAAAAAAAGGCCACCAGGCAATACTATATATTAAAACAGATATAGTTGTTGAGCTGGAAATGTATTTTGAAACCATTAAGAAAACCGGAGAAAATTATGTCCCTTCCATGGCGCTGGCTAAAGACAAAGAAGGAAAGGAATTTCCAACCGATTGCCGTTTTAATATTGTATTTGATAATGCTCCGGCTGATTTTTACGGAATTCAGGCTCAAATCAACATCAATTCTGTTAACAGTACCAACTATCCTTATTTTTATTGTGTCATAACAGCCAAGAAAGACTTTGGGCTTGATAAATATGAAAAAAGGCTGGTTATTCCTAAAGGCATCACAATACAGTTTTCAGGAGACGAGGACGCTGAAGTTATTGTTATTCGTCAGCGCACAACCAAGAATTCGGGATACCATACAAAACCAGATGCCCGAAAAACCATATTGGAATTTTCATTGAATCTTGCGAGAATTATTATTGAGGATAACAAGTAATTATTTATCCGGACTGAAACGTTCCTCCACGCGACTAAACAGCAGAGAAGATATCATGCCCAATAAAAACATTATTATTACCAGAGCCAGTGCCGGAATGAATGTAAGTCCTGATTCCAGCAAGCCAGCAGCCGTTAATCCCGGTGCCACAACCGTGGGGAAAATAGCCAGGGATGAGCCTAATACAGTTCCCAGAATTATATGGTACATAATTTCGTATTTTCTTTCGAAGAGTACACTAACAAGTTTGGCAAAAGCAATGATTGCCAGCAATACACCTATCATCAACGGTATTATAACTGAGAAGTCCAGGTTTGAGATACCGTCCGACATTTTACTGTACATACCAAAATAAATCAGGAAATTGGAAGGAGAGAGACCCGGCACAATGAAGCCCAAACCTACCAATACTCCTCCGCCTATCCATATTAAAAAGTTTGGTTCTATAGATGTAAGCTGATTTTCGCCGTACAACATCAAAACAAGAATTGCGATTGCTGCCGTTATTAGTGCTATATATCCATTTTTACCTCTTCCTTTTAATCCGGCTGTTTTCCATAAGGAAGGCACTGTGCCGGCAACGAAACCAATAAAAAGGCTTACAAACTGCGGAGCAAACTTACCAAAAGCTGCCGAAACCAGGCCGGCAAAGAGCAGGATACCTAAGATACCGCCTATTCCCACTGGAAGGAAGAAGAAAAAGTACTTCTTAAATTTTCTAGGGAAATTTCCCAAAAAAGAAATCAGATGATTATATATCCCGAAGACTACCATCAGCACACCGCCTGATAAGCCGGGCAGTATAGCCCCTATGCCGATTAAGGCTCCTTTTATTACGCGAATAAACCAGGACATGGGGGTTTCACGAATATGCTCTATACTTGTATTATTTTTATTAGAGAGATCAGTATTCTTTAACATGTACACCTCAACTATTACACAACATCCTGCCTGCTGCCATAACTTGTTTCTATACTATTTTACCGTTACATTTTATTATCTTGTGCTCCCAATGTCAATTATTTGCCAATTGTCTTTCTTGACTTTTAACAGGTCTCAATGTTATAATTCATTAAACTGATGACGTGGAGATAAAAATGTAATGTGCGCTCACAGAGAGTGAGGGATGGTGGGAGCCTCGCAGAAAGCAGTACATTAAATGGACCACTGAGGGTGCAGTCAAAGGATTGTTTTTTCAATCTGAGTATTCTGCAACGTATCAGCTGCGTGAAAGCTGAGGAATATAATTGTATTCCTAAATGAGGCAGGTTACCCTGTAAAACAAGGTGGCACCACGGGTAATTACACTCGTCCTTGACATTTGTTTGATGTCTAGTGGATGAGTGTTTTTTGTTTATTCGGAATATTTTCATTCTGAGAGGAGCGAAGTACATACACTGTTACCCTAAACCAGCAGAGTACTTAACATACTGTCTTTCTGAACGAGCGAAGCGGAGTGAAGAATCTTTATTTCCAAGCAAAAGATCCTTCGCTGATGCTCAGGATGACAGACAGGATGAGATCCTTCGCTGGAGCTCAGGATGTAGAAGGTGCCGTGAGTGATGTCACATTTATTATAAAAAGCATAACGCTAAGGAGGTTTGCATGGCGAAGAAATTATTAATGGGCAACGAAGCTATTGCTTTAGGTGCAATGCGTGCCGGGGTCAGTGTTGTAACCGGGTATCCCGGCACACCATCAACAGAAGTTCTGGAAACGATTGCAAAGAATAATGATGGAAGTATTTATGTTGAATGGTCAGTAAATGAGAAGGTGGCTCTGGAGGTTGCAGCAGGAGCAGCTTACGCCGGTGCAAGATCAATGGTGACCATGAAGCAGGTAGGGCTTAATGTGGCATCGGATCCTCTTATGAGCCTTAATTATATAGGTGTAAAAGGCGGTATGGTTATTGTTGTAGCTGATGACCCAGGACCTATATCTTCACAAACCGAGCAGGATACACGACATTTTGGAAAGTATGCAAAACTTGCGGTTTTTGATCCATCGACTCCTGAAGAAGCATATACGATGATTGCCGATGCTTTTGCTTACTCTGAAAAGTATGACCGCCCGGTATTATTTAGACCCACTACTCGTGTATGCCATAGCTGTGCATCGGTTGAGATATTAGACAATACACCCGTCAAAGAGCCTGAAGGCTTTGAAAAGAGCAGCAGATGGGTTATTTTTCCCAAGCTATCCTATGAAAATAAAATAGTTATCGAAGAAGACCTAATGAGAATGAGCGATGATTTTTCCGAATATCAGGGGAATTTCATTTCAGGAAGTGGGAAAATAGGTATTGCTACAGGCGGGGTAAGCTATTCCTATGTCAGCGAAGCCCTTCAGAATACAGCAACAGAATGTAAACTCCTTAAAATTTCAACCATGCCTTTTCCTCAGAAGCTGGCCCTTGAATTTTTACAAGGTTTGGATGAAGTGCTTGTGGTGGAAGAACTTGATCCTGTTATTGAAAATGAATTAATTACCCTTTGTGGAATACATAATTTGCGGGTAAAAATAAAAGGAAAGCTCACAGGCCATATAAAAAATGCCGGTGAGAATACTGTAGATAGCGTATCATCATCAGTAATGGATTTTCTAGGTGAAAAAACAACGGATACCACTTTTTCTTCATCGAATAATCTTCCCGGCCTTCCCGTCCGCCCGCCGGTACTCTGCGCGGGATGCCCTCACAGAGCGTCCTTCTTTGCGGTAAAAGAGGCAACAAAAGGTTTAAATGCTGTTTATTCAGGGGATATAGGCTGCTATACCCTGGGCAATGCAATGCCGCTTAACATGGTGGATACATGCCTGTGTATGGGCGCAGGAATAACCGTTGCACAAGGACTTCACCGAGTTGAGTCTGACAGAATAAACTTCGCATTCATTGGTGATTCAACCTTTTTTCATACAGGAATTCCCGGTATTATAAATGCAGTTTATAACCTGACCGATATTATTGTAGTCATTTTAGATAATTCTACAACTGCCATGACGGGGCAACAGCCTCATCCCGGAACAGGGAAGAATATGATGGGTAATATTTCGGATGTTATCAGTATCTATAATGTGGTGTCATCATTAAATGTCTCCAAGGTAGTAAAAGCAAATCCTTTTGATACTGAGGCTGCGAAAGCGGCTGTTAATACCGTTATAAATGAGCGGGGAGTACGGGTTATCATATTTGAAGCCCCTTGTATTTTTGTTTCCAAAGGCAAGGAGAAATATGCCGTTGATATTGAGAAGTGTACCGGATGTATGGTTTGCATAAAAAAACTGGGATGTCCGGCGATTGAGCCGGATGGCAAAAAGACAAAAATCAACCCTTCCCTCTGTACAGGCTGCGGAATATGTTCGCCGGTATGCAAATTTGGAGCAATTGGAGGTAAGCGGAATGACTAATATTTTAATAGCAGGTGTTGGAGGACAAGGTACAGTCCTTGCTTCAAAACTGATTGCAGCTGCTGCAATGGTTAAAGGCCTTGATGTACGCACCACTGAAACTATCGGAATGGCACAACGAGGAGGCTCTGTAGTAAGTCATATTCGTATGGGAAACAATATAAATTCCCCCCTTATACCCCAAAAAAGCGCACATGCAATTATTGGCTTTGAACCGGCCGAGGCAGTAAGAATTCTCCACTATCTTTCCGGGAACGGATTGATGATAGTCTGTGATACTGCTATGAAGCCTGTCACAAGCTCCCTTAGTGGGGATACCTATCTGGCTTCTGAAATGACAGATTATCTGAAGAAAAATGTAAAAAACCTTGCAATCATTGATGGAAAAAAACTTTTAAGAGAATGTAGAAATCCAAAAACATTGAATGTAGCACTTTTAGGCGCAGCAGCAGAAAGTGGTGTATTTCCTTTTAGTGCAGACGATATGAAGGTTGCCTTGCATGATACACTGCCACAGCGATATTTGGAAATCAATCTCAACTCATTTGAAATCGGAAGGAGAATTTATAATGAAACCCGATATGCTGGATAAAATCAAAAAAGCTATTAAGGATGCAGTAAAAGGCGACTTCTATAAACATCGCTTTAAGGATATTGACATTGACGGTATTAATTCTAAAGAGGATTTTGAAAAGCTGCCGTTTACAGATAAAAAAGATTTGCGGGATGCATATCCTCTGGGACTTCAGGCTGTTCCTGATGAGGAGATAGTCCGGATACACTCATCCTCAGGTACGACCGGAACTCCTGTAATCATTCCTTATACAAAAAAAGATGTAGAAGATTGGGCAGTCATGTTTAAGCGCTGCTATGAAACTGCGGAAATAACAAACTTAGATCGCATACATATTACTCCGGGATATGGATTATGGACAGCAGGAATCGGATTCCAGGCAGGTGCTGAGCTTTTGGGAGCCATGGCTATTCCAATGGGCCCCGGAAATACCGAGAAGCAAATTAAAATGATGATAGATATGAAATCAACAGTACTCTGTGCTACCTCATCATATGCACTTTTACTTGCAGAGGAAATAGCAAAGCGTGGATGTAAAGATGAAATTCACCTTAAAAAGGGTGTAATAGGTTCGGAGCGTTGGGGTGAAAAAATGCGCAAACGTATTGCCGATGAACTTGGAGTGAAACTTTATGATATATATGGGTTAACTGAAATATATGGGCCGGGTATTGGCATGAGCTGTAAGTATGAATGTGGGATGCACATGTGGACCGATTATATTTATTTTGAAATAATTGACCCCAAGACAGGAGAACTTTTGCCGGAGGGAGAAATGGGCGAGCTTGTTATTACAACGCTTTGCAAAGAGGGGGCACCTCTTATCCGTTATCGAACCCATGACCTTACAAGATTAATGCCGGGAAAATGTGAATGCGGTCTTGACTATCCGAGAATTGACACAATTTTAGGGCGTTCTGATGACATGGTAAAGGTAAAGGGTACAATCATTTATCCAAGCATGGTGGATTCTCTTCTTTCAACTATTGACGGGGTAAGCAGCGAATACCAAATCATGATTGACCATTTATTCGGAAAAGATATATTAACACTGTTCTTTGAAACATCTCTTGAAAAAGGTAAAAAAACCAAAGAACTTGAAAAAACTGTTGAGAGGGAATTCAAGGCAAAAATCGGGATTACTCCCGTTGCCAAAGCTGTTGGCATGTTTGAATTGCCCAGAAGCGAAAAGAAATCAAACAGAGTGTTTGACAATCGATATTAGAGTTGTTGAATGATATATTGTTATGATTAATAAGGTGAATGGCTGGTTGGTATGCTGACAAGTGTCAGTTATTGATCATGAGTTTCCTGCTTCGTCAGTATGCCATCCAACATTATCTTAAAGTGTGATTGGACTTGCGCCTTTAAGTCAAAGTCGGGATACCTGATGCACCATTCAAAGCATAGACCTCTGATTGCCATTACAAAATGGCGGGCTATTTCGTTAACAGGCATAGTATTGTTGAACTCTTTCCGTTTTATACCTCTATCCAGCAATTCAGAGAACATAAGATATAAATCTCTACCATAACCGCTGACTGCGCTCATATCGAAAGAATTCATCAACATCAGTTTATATACAGTTTTCATACTTATTACACCTATAGTGTCGGAAAGAATGTCTGCAATCTTCTCAGTCAAACCCATCAGAATTCGGGGAGTAGGCGTTTCAGGAGAAAAAGTGTACAAAATAGCCCGGTAATTAGTATCGGTTTCTCTTACATAATCAGACAGGTAGGCGGCAATCAGTGCATCCTTGGATTCAAAATGTATATAAAACGTACCTTTGGCTACCCCTGCCTCCTCTACAATTTTGTCTACGGTAACTTCTTCGAAATCGTATTGATTGAACAATTTAGCAGCAGAAGAAAATAGCTTTTGTTTTGTTTTTTCACCTTTCGTAATTTTTTGTTGGGTGTTTTCTTTTTTCATTAGATTTCTCTCCCTTATTGAATATGTTAATATGACTGTAGTCAAGTTAGTCTATTATTATCATAATATAACTGCTGGCTTAATTCAAGGAGTGGTTAGTGATGAAGGCGATAAGCCACTCATTTCAGCAATTATGCTGTAGTTTATAATCCGGTGAGCTTTTTCGATGTACCTGAGACAGTCTGGTACGCAAGTTAAGCAGCTGCAGCTGATATACCTCGGTATCATCCTAAACGGAACGCAGTGTAGTGTAGGACTTTAAAGATCCTTTGCTGTGCTCAAAATGACGAGTAGGAGGGACATGGATCAAACTCAGCCCTATTGCAAATCAGATAGAATAGGGCTGAGTAGCATGGTTGCTGTGATTCATTTTTTTTAATTAATTACATTTCTTCAAGGTGGAGTGGCATCTTATGACCTCTGGCAATAATGCTTCAAGCTCGCTGAGAAATTTATCAGCTTCACGCCTGATATGGTCAAGCAGCAATGGGGTTGAAACAATACTAAGCAGTTCACACAATGTCGCCAGTTCAAAAGCGGCAGCTTTGAAATTGCGTAGCTGCATTGCATTTCTTACAACATCCTGGGTAAAGCGGACAACAGTGTTAAAGTTTTTTGGCTTGGTCTCATTCATGGATTCAAGGTCCCGGGCTGTTTCAAGTAAACGTGAAAAAGTCTTTCTGAATTCTTCGGCCTGCTCAATAAGTTCTCTTTCAGATGGATCCAGCAAGTGTATAACAAATTCGATATGTTCCTTCATTATACGAAGCCAGAAAACTTCCTGCTCCAAAAGCAAATCCAGAGAATCTTCAGGAACCGGTTTAAGCAGCAGGCCCAAAAAGCGTTCTGCTTCTCTCCTGATGTGATCCAAAAGTAGTGGATAATTGCTTCCGGGTGCTTTCTTGCATTGGATGATGAGCCTCAAAAGTTCTGCCTTAAATTCAATTATTAATTTTACAGCCCCTATCAGATCATACAGCAAATCACCTTCAAGAGCACAAGTTTCGTCCAGTTTCTTTCTTATATTGCCGAATAAATTAATAAAAAACTTTGCTTTTTCTTGTAGTTTTGGCTGATCGCAAGGTAAACCCAGCAGGATAAAAAGCGCATGCTCTTCCATTATTCGGGACCAGAAACGCGCTTCCTCAAGGCGGTTATACTGGCATACACATCTCCTGCAATCCGGACTTTCGGATATATCTTTACAATCATCTATTCCGGCACTGTCATTTACTTTGTTCCAGAAGTTTGTTGATTCAATATTATCAACAGGTACGTAATTATCCTGGCGTTCCGGCTTGTCCTTCGTATTATCGCATTCTTTCATCGCAAAACTCCCTTTGTAGTTTATTTTCCGACAATTTTCTCCTGATACATAATATACAAATAAGTCGAAAAGCGTCACCAATTTATAGATATAATTCTGATAGATTCGCTGGTGTTATATAAACTGATATGTTTTATCAGACCCCAATCTCAGGAGGCACAACATTTGCCAAAGGTTGTGCGCCTTTTTTATGCCGGTGAAATAAAGTGGCTGTCTCAGAATACAAGGGCGTTTTGGGACAGCCATTTGCGTATATGCATATGCACTTTTATCGGAAACCAAGCAATAATTGGTGGCAAAAGCCTGACTAATCCTTATATGCATTTTTTAAATGTTTGAAATAAGGGTTGAAATAATAGAGACTATGGGCTATAATTAAAGCAGAAATAATGTATACATTATACATTATACACTTTCCGGATTCGACTCCTCCTGAAGTGTTTGCTCCGAACCTTCTGTAACCAGCTGGTTCGCCTTTTTTTGAATTTTGTGATAGCTCACTTTCCCTTCGGCGATTTCATGAATAGCGATGGTGACATCC
>FZPS01000045.1_pt40 | contig 18892 bp, 14 predicted proteins | sample 1817821 | NCBI WGS metagenome assembly FZPS01 (sample SAMEA104158645, study PRJEB21678) | metagenome | place: Germany | collected 2015-04-21
AAAATATCGGCGTTTTCAGAATACAGCCTATACTCATGCGCCGTAAGCGTTACAACTAATGGCACCAATAATAGCTGAGTATCGCTCGCCAATGTGCCTTTCATCAACCCTTCATAAAGCATACGCTCATGTGCGGCGTGCTGGTCAACTATGAACACTGTATCGTTCTGAGTGAAGAACCAAAACGAATTGAACGCACAGCCCAGCACATCAAAGGGCTCTATGCCGAAACTCAACTGCACCGGCTCATACTTGCTTTCCTGCATCTTTGGGGAAAAAAACACGGGCGGCAAATCATTTTCTTCCGCTTTTTCAACAGAGTCGCTCAAAAACACTTCTGCCGTATTGCTTTCGGGAATTATGGGTGATGGCTCGGCCTTGCCATATATAAACTCATGAATGCTTTTTAGCTTCTGCTGGGTGTCTTCAGATATGTTGGCTGCTTCAATATCCTGCGGTGCTTCTGTTTCGCTTTCGTCGGCTATAAACTTGGTTTCAGGTGTGCTTGGCTGTTCTACGAAATATAAAGGCACTTGTGACGCACCTAACGCGTGCTTTGCAGCTTCAGTTACAGCTGCGGAAACTCTATGCTCATCGCGGAAACGCACCTCCATTTTATTGGGGTGCACATTCACATCGACTTCTGAATAATCGATTTTTACAGACAGCACAAAGAAAGGAAATCTGCCCGCCATTATGCGCGTATCATACGCTTCCGAAACCGCTTGAGAGATAAGCGCCGACCGTATATATCTTCCGTTTACAAATACGGATTGATGCTGCCTTGTTGACCTGCTTATATGCTCTGTGCCTACATAGCCTGTAATGGATATTGCCCCGTCATTGTAGCTTACTTCTTTCAAGTGGGGCATAAATTCAGCGCCATGCACGCTGTATATGGCGTTTTTTAGGTTTGAATCCCCGCGCGAATGGTAAATCACCTTGCCGTTGCTCGTCAGCTTGAATGAAATATCAGGCCTTGCCAGTATCATTCGCGCCACATAATCGATTATATAGCTCGCTTCGGTTCTTGCTGCTTTTAAGAACTTCAAACGCGCTGGCACATTGTAGAATAAATCCTTTACCTCAATAGTTGTACCGGTAGGGCAACCGCAGGGCAACACGCTTTCCATAATGCCGCCCGATATGCTTACCGCGGTTCCGTATTCGGCACTATCCGTATGCGTTTTCAAACTCACCTTTGAAACAGCGGCTATTGACGCCAATGCTTCGCCGCGAAAACCAAGTGAAGCTATTGCGTATAAGTCCTCCTCGCTTTTTAACTTGCTTGTGGCGTGGCGCAGAAATGCGGTTTTTGCATCATCCTCGTCCATGCCTACGCCATTGTCGGCAACGCGCATATATGTAATTCCGCCGTCAACTATCTCTATCGCAATCGCTGTGCTTTGCGCGTCTATTGAGTTTTCCACAAGCTCTTTTATAACCGAAGCAGGACGCTCAACCACCTCTCCGGCGGCGATTTTATTCGATATCAGCTTGTCTAATACAATTATTTTGCTCATTTCAGTTCGCCTTGTCTGTGTTTACTATTTTGTGCAGATGGAATAATAGATTCAGCGCTTCCTTTGGAGAAAGCTCATCGGGGTCAATGCGCTTTATCTGCGAATACACCTCGTCAACCACAACGCTTTGCGCGTAATCCTCAAGTGTCAAGCCGTTTTGCTTAGGTTTTTTCTCCAAGCCCTTTAATATCTGCTTTGCGCGCCATACTACTGAATCGGGCAGCCCTGCCAATGCGCCTACCTGTATTCCGAAGCTCCTGTCAGCGCCGCCTTGCACTATCTTGTGTAAAAATACTATGTTATCGCCAAGCTCTTTTACGGAAACGGATAGGTTTTTCACGCCCTCTAACTCGTTTTCAAGCACAGTCAGCTCGTGATAGTGTGTCGCAAACATGGTCTTTGCGCCGGTTACCTTTACGATATGCTCCAATACTGCCCAAGCTATGCTCAAACCGTCGTAGGTTGCCGTTCCTCTGCCTATTTCGTCTAATATCAGCAGGCTGTTCTTTGTGGCGGTGTTCAGTATGCACGCCATTTCGCTCATCTCAACCATGAATGTACTTTGTCCGGAGGATAGGTTGTCACTTGCGCCTACTCTTGTGAATATCCTGTCAACCACGCATATTTCAGCCCTATTTGCAGGCACAAAGCAGCCTATATGCGCCATAAGCACGGATAGAGCCGCCTGCCGCATATATGTGCTTTTGCCCGCCATATTAGGACCTGTTATTATCAGCACGCGGTTATTTTGCATATCCATATTTATATCGTTCGGGTTGAAGCTTTCTGTAATAGTGCGCTCAACCACAGGATGTCTGCACGCAATAAGCTCTAATTTCCCGTCTGTATTCATTTCGGGCTTTACATAGCTGTTCTTTCTTGCCGCACGCGCGAATGAAACATAACAGTCAAGCTCCGCTACCAGTTCAGCGTTGTTCTTCAGTCTGTCAAGCACGCGCAAGAGATAGTCGTATATGTCGTTGAAAAGCTCAACCTCTCTTTCAATACTCAATTCCTCTGCGTTCAACGCTTTTTCTTCTAATTGCTTTAGCTCAACGGTGTAGTATCTTTCGCTGTTCGCTAATGTCTGCTTTCGTATGAATCTATCAGGCACATTCTTTATGTACGACTTCGAAACCTCGAAATAATAGCCGAACACGCGGTTATAGCCGACTCTCAATGTCTTGATGCCCGTGCTTTCGCGCTCCGCCGCTTCCAGCTCGGCTAAAAAGCGCTTTGAATTATGCGCTACTTGCCTGTACTCGTCTAATTGCGAATCAAAGCCCTCTTTTATCGCTCCGCCGTCCTTTATGTTAGTGGGTGGGTCATCGACGATAGCGTTTTTCAATAAAACCAGCAGCTCAGGCAGAAAGTCTAATTCATTCGCAATCCTAATAAGATTATCCGTTTTGCAATTCGCAAGCGCTTGCTTCAGCTCATTTATCTTTTCTAACGCAGAAGTAATAGCCACGCAGTTCTTTGGATTGAACGAGCCGTATGTCAGCCGTGCGCAAAGCCTTTCAATATCGCATATTCCGCGCAAAGTCTGGTTTAGATTGTCCGACAATATCTCATTTTCAAATATCTCCTGAACAGCATTCAGCCTTGCGTTTATCCTGCCTATGTCGAGCAGAGGGTGTGTCAGCCATTGCTTTAATAATCTGCTGCCCATTGGAGTACGCGTATTGTCTATTGTCCCTAAAAGCGTGTTGTTTTTCGAAGCGTTGGGGTTTAGCGGGGATATAAGCTCTAAATTCGTAATAGTAAAGTCGTCAATGTGCATATAGTCGCTGTTATGAAGCACTGTCAGCTTGTTTATATGCTGTAAAGCGTTCATCTGAGTCTGCAGGAAGTAGCTTATCAATGCGCCGCCTGCGCAAACTGCCAGCTTCACGCTCTCAGCCCCTAATGCGCCAAGCGTCGAAGCGCGAAAATGCGTAAGCAATGTGTTAGTAGCGTTCTTATATTCGAATTCTTTATCGGAATAGCTGTGTGTGTAATACGCTCCCTTAATCTTCGCAAATAAACGGTCAGAGTCCACAAGCGTTTCGGGAACTATTATTTCTGAAGGCTTTATGCGCTTCAGCTCATTACTAAGGCTTTGCAAAAGGTTTTCACCTGTAAACTCCATTATATAAAAGCTGCCTACTGAAATATCGGAATACGCAAGCCCTATGCCTTCCTTGCTTGAATACAAAGCGGCTATGAAATTGTTTGAGCGCTCATCTAACACCTCTTCGTCAATTACTGTGCCGGGAGTTACAATGCGTAAAACCTCCCTTTCAACCAAGCCCGAGGAAGCCGCTGGATCGGTGGTCTGCTCGCATATAGCAACATGGTAGCCGCGCTTTATCAATGCGTTGAGATACTGTACTCGCGCATGGTGGGGAACTCCGCACATGGGCGCACGCTCCTCCAAGCCGCAATCCCTGCCTGTGAGTGTAAGATTCAACTCTTTAGAAACAAGAAGCGCGTCATCAAAGAACATCTCATAAAAGTCGCCCAGTCGAAAGAAAACTATGCAGTCGGGGTGTTCTGCCTTTATCTTCAGGTATTGCTTCATCATAGGCGACAATTTTTGCAACTGCGCCTGCGACAGCTTATCTGTTGTAAGTGCCATATTTCCTCCGTATGCTATATAAGCTCTCCAAAAAGCGAGCTGTTCTTAATGTCAGTAATTTTCACATTCACAAACTGCCCGGTTAAGTCCCTGTCCGTCGGGAAATAAACAGTTTTGAAATTGCCGAGCCTTCCGTAACCCAATGGAATGTCGCGCGCGTCCATACCCTCAACAAACACTTCGCCAATTGTGCCAATATACTTTTCGTTGCTCTTTTTTGTCGCTTCAGCGCAGCATTCGTTTAGTATTTTAAGCCTTTGCTTCTTTACGGCTTCGGCAATCTGCCCGTCCATTTTCGCGGCGGCAGTACCTGTGCGCGGAGAATACTTGAATGTAAATGCCGCAGAGAATTCCGCGCGTTTAACTATATCAAGTGTCGCTTCGAAATCCTCGTCTGTTTCAGTAGGAAAGCCCACAATTATATCTGTTGTAATCTCAATATCCTTAACCCTTTTTCGCAGCTCATCAACTAAGTGCATATAATGCGCTGAGGTATATTTGCGGTTCATCAGCTTTAATATCCTGTCGCTTCCCGACTGCACAGGCAGGTGAATATGGTTGCACACATGGTCTAAATTCGTCATAGCGTCTATGAGCTTTTCGGATAAGTCTTTAGGATGCGATGTCATAAAGCGAATACGTCGTATGCCCTCGCAATCGTTCAAAGCGTAAAGTATGTCAGCAAAATCGTGCCCGTCAGCAGACTTATATGAGTTCACATTCTGCCCCAAAAGCGTGATTTCCTTGTAGCCCTGTTTAGCTAATTGCTTCACTTCGTCAATTATGTTTGATATCTCGCGTGAACGCTCCCTGCCGCGCACATATGGCACAATGCAGTATGAGCAGAAGTTATCGCAGCCGTACATAACAACAACATTGGTTGAAAGCGTGCTTGTGCGTGAAGCAGGCAAGCCCTCAGGTATCTCGCCCTCTAAATCCTGCACACGCTTGATTCTTTCACCCATCAACACCTTTTCAAACATCTGAGGGAACTCGTGCAGCTCGTTTGTGCCGAAAATAAGGTCAACGAACGGGAATCGCTTATATAGCCTGTCTGACACCGCTTTTTGCTGCATCATACAGCCGCATACGCCTACAATAAGGCTTGGTTTCTCGTCTTTCAGCTTCTTTAACGCTCCTACATTGCCGAATACCCGCTTCTCCGCGTGCTCGCGCACACAGCAGGTGTTGAATATTATAAAATCAGCTTCGTTCTTGTTATCTGTAGGCGCATAGCCCATTATTTCAAGCATGCCGCGCAGACGTTCCGAATCATGCGCGTTCATTTGACAGCCATATGATTCAACTATGTACCTCTTGCCCGCACCGTATTGCTCTCGTATGCGTTTTGCTGTTTCGTTTGCGTGCTGTATCGCTTCATCGGATATATGAAGCCTGGTTCTATTCGTCATAGCTTCTTCCTATTCTAATATAAATTCACTAGGTTAGTATATTAAAAAAGCAGGTAATATGCAAGCTATGTAAATACAGCCTGCAATATGCGGCACCAGCTTTTTCGTTTCGTCATACTATAACATTGCTTTTGAAAAATAGTTTGATATAATAACTTTTTTGTCGGGAAATTAAATCAAGTGTTGACAAAATCGTTTCTCCTATATAAAATATACATAGCACGCGTGTGTGCTAATAAAATAGGATAGGTGAGGGTTATGGATTTAAGAGCTATTGCAGAAGAGCTGCAGCCTAAATCAATGGCTGCAAGAGATTGGGTTTTTCAAGTCATTCGTACCGCAATCATTAGAGGAGTATTACCGGGCGGTGTACCACTTCGTCAAGATGAAATCTCACAAGCGCTAAGCGTAAGTCACATTCCTGTTCGTGAAGCATTCAGGCAGTTAGAAGCTCAAGGTTTAGTACGCATTTATCCTAACAGGGGCGCTGTCGTTACTAAGTTGACGCTTGAAGAGATGAAGAACATCATGGATATTCGCATACTCTTAGAGCTTGGCGCTATTCGTGCGGCAGTCGCATCAACTGCTATGACAGATGAGGTTATCGACGCGGCACACGCGATTTGCGAAGAATTTAAGAATGAAACCGATTTGAACCGACTTGAAGATTTGAACTTAGAGTTCCACTTCACTTTGTACCGTCCAGCAAACAACCCGATATTAGAGCAATACATTGACCAGCTGCACGCTAATGTCGATAGGTATGTTCGTCCGTTTTACTCAGAAAATCAGATTCATAAGAACGCTTATGAAGACCATATCCTATTGCTTGAAGCCTGCCGCGCGAGAGATGTTGAATTAGCAAACGCTATTTTACGCACTCACTTAGAAACAACTAAGGTGCTGCTGATAAATTCTCCAGTGTTGCTTTAAGCATTTTTACTCTCCTTTATTTTTCGATAGGCGGGGTAACTCCCGCCTTATCGTGTTATCCCTTGCTATGAGAACGCCAGTTTATAAGCGCTTTTTCAAGCCATGACACACCAAAATACATCAGGGCGGCAAGCACGCTGATTATCGCAATGCTCGTCATAACCAAATCAAGCTTAAACACCTGCCCGCCATATACTATTAAGTAGCCAAGTCCCGCTTTCGAAACCAAGTATTCGCCCACTATAACGCCTACCCAGCTCATACCTACGCTTATTTTCAACGCGGATACAATAGTTGGCACGCTTGCAGGCAGCACCACGAGTGAAAATATCTGCCACTTGCTTGCGCCTAAGGTTTTCATAAGCATTTGCTTTTGCGCATTTTCCTCCATAAAGCCGGATAGCACTGTCATAATAGTAACTATAAGCGATATTAGCAAAGCCATTACAATAATCGAATTCATACCTGCGCCAATCCACACTATGATAATCGGTCCCAAAGCAATTTTAGGAAGCGCGTTCAGCACAACTAAGTAAGGGTCTAATACCCTCTGTATCGTTTCCGACCACCAAAGTATAATAGCAATACTTGTTCCGGCAAGCGTTCCTAACAAAAAGCCCAATACGGTTTCCGCCAATGTTACCCCAATGTGCATGAAAAGCTCTCCGCCATTGTATAGGTTTATTGTGGTTTGTATTACTCTTGAAGGGCTGCTGAATATAAACGGGTCAATAATATTGAACCGCGCCAATACCTCCCACAACGCGATAAATATAATGAATAAAGCGTAGCGCAATATGCTTATAAGCAGCTTTTTTCGCTTTATGGATTCCAAATATAATAAATGCTCCTGCGAATACTCATTCAGCGCGATTTTTCGTTTGCTCATGGTCTAACTCCTTCCATAGGGTATCGAAATATTCCTTGAATCCGGGCAGATTCCGTGTTGCCAATGCGCCGTTATCTTTGTTTAACTCAATATTGTATTCAGAACGCACAGAGGCCGGTCGCTGCGTAAACACATATATTCTGTTCGCCATAGAGATTGCTTCGGCTATATCGTGCGTCACTAAAATAGCCGTTTTGCCTTCTGATTTGATGATTTTATATACTTCATCTCCAAGCTTCAGCCTTGTAAGATAGTCTAATGAAGAAAAAGGCTCGTCAAGCAGAAGCAGGCAAGGCGAAAAAGCAAGCGTTCTGATAAGCGCGGCTTTCTGTCGCATACCGCCTGAGAGCTGTCTTGGATAGTGGTTTCTGAACTCATACAGCCCATACCTGTTCAAAAGCTCAAGCGCGTATTCGTGCGTTTCAGGTGTAAGCATATGCTTCACCTGCAAGCCTAAAAGCACATTGCCTTCGATGGTGCGCCAGTCTAACAGGTGGTCGTGCTGTAGCATATAGCCTATTTGTGATTTTGATGCGTCTGTTTCATCTATGCTTTTTCCTCTTATCAGCACTTCGCCCTCCGATGGTTTTATGAAGCCCGACAGCAAGGAAAGAAGCGAAGTCTTTCCACAGCCCGATGGACCAATTATTGCAACGAACTCGCCCTCGTTTACAGTCATATTCAGATTTTTTAGTGCTTGAGTTTCCGCGTGCGGTTCGTGATAAACTAAACCGACATTTTTTACTTCAACAAGCGGATGCATTTTTACCCCCTTAGTCGTTCATACAATTATGTTATTCTTTTTTTGCGGTATAGGTGCAGAAATATGTCGAAGCACAGCGACAAGAATTATCCTATAAGGCAGTTTTGTGCTATAATAATTAAAGACAGTATTTTATGAGGGGAAAATGGAGTACAAGGCACTATATAGAAAATACAGACCGCAAAGGTTTTCAGAAGTAATAGGTCAGGAGCATATTACGACAGTTTTGAAGAATCAAATATCCTCCGGGCAGGTTTCACACGCCTATTTGTTTTCCGGTTCAAGGGGAACGGGTAAAACAAGCACCGCGAAAATACTTTCCCGCGCGGTAAACTGCCTGAATCCTATTGAAGGAGAGCCTTGCTTGGTTTGTGAAGCCTGCAAGGAAAGCATAGAAGATAATGTCGATATAATAGAGCTTGACGCGGCATCGAACAACCGCGTTGACGATATGCGCGCGCTTATAGAAAAGGCGGTGTTCTCGCCAATTAAGATGCGCAAGAAGGTGTATATAATCGACGAAGCGCACATGATTACTTCAAGCGCGTTCAATGCTCTCTTAAAAACGCTTGAGGAGCCGCCGGACCATGTACTTTTCATATTAGCTACAACCGAACCGCATAAAATCATACCTACAATAGCTTCACGCTGCCAGAGGTTTGAGTTCAGAAGGCTGAAATCAAAGGATATCATACAGTGCCTAACATCTGTATTGCAGCAGGTGGGCGCAACAATAGAGCATGAAGGTCTGCTCACCATAGCCTCAAAAGCTAATGGCGGTATGCGCGACGCGCTGTCGTTGGCTGATCAGTGTATTTCATTCTGCGGCAACAATGTAACTGCTGAGGATGTTCACCACATATTAGGCAGCTTGGATTCCGAGAATCTATTCAGGATTGCCGGCGAGCTTAACAAATCAAATATTCAAGAAGCGTTAAGACTTTTTGACGAAATGATTGCAGGCAGGGATGTTCCCGTATTCGTAACAGAGCTTACGGCTATTTTTCGCGGAATACTGTACGGAAAGCTTTGTGGCAACTGCGCGGAGATATTAGACTGCACCGAAGACTTTATGAATAGAGCCATAGAGCTTGGCAAGGATGTTTCAACAGAACGCCTTATGCGCTCAATGGATATACTGACCAACACGCAATCGCAGCTAAGGTACTTCCCTCAGCCAAGAGTGCTTATTGAAACTGCCTTGATAAAGATTTGCAGTCCCGAAACCGAGCAAACCATGCAGGCGGCGCTCGATAGAATTGCTGTATTAGAAAAGCAGCTTGAGCAGGGCGTATTCGCAGAAGCCAAGCCGAAAATCGAAGAAATGCACGAAGTCAAGCAGGAAAAGCTGGCGGCTAAGCCTAAAAAACCAAAGGAAGAAGCTAAAAGTCAGCCTGCAAAGAAGCAAGACGATGCGCGCAAGCTTATGAAGGACTTAATCGAAGCGGTGTCAAAGTTAGATGATACGGTGTTCTTACCGCTTTCGATGGGAAAATTCAGGTCAATAGAGCTTTCGGGAGAATGCTTAGTGCCTTGCTATATAGAAAGGACGCATTATAACTTAGTAAAGGAAAAGAAGGATCTGATTCAAGCGGAGTTAGACAAGCTCCAAAACGGCTTGGTGTTTTCGCCAAAGCTAATAGAGGGCGATGAAGACGATGAGATGATTGACGGTCTGTTAAGCTGTTTAGGAACAGATGATGTAAAGATTACTATTAAAGATTAACACGAAATGGGGAAATGAATGATAACATACCAAGATATAAAGAATAATCAAGAAGTGAATACATATATCGCAAATGCGGATAAAGCATTGTTAGCGTTGGGATATACAGAGCATAGCACAGCCCATGTTACACTGGTCGCAGAGAATGCGGGCTATATTTTAGAAACATTAGGCTATTCAAAGCGTGAGGTAGAGCTTGCAAAAATTGCAGGCTATCTGCACGACATAGGTAACCTTGTAAACAGGGATTCACACTCGCAAAGCGGTGCTTTAATGGCTTTTCAAATACTTAATAAGCTGAATATGCCGCCGGAGGAGGTAGCCACAATAGTAAGCGCTATTGGCAATCACGATGAAGGTACAGGAGTGCCGGTAAATGCTATCGCCGCCGCGTTGATATTAGCTGATAAGTCCGACGTTCGTAGAAGCAGAGTGAGAAGCATAAATGCTCAAGACTTCGATATTCACGACCGTGTAAACTACTCGGTCAAGAAGTCAATACTAAAAATAAATGAGGAGCGTACGCTTATAAAGATTAAGTTAGAGGTTGATACGCACTACTGCTCTGTAATGGACTACTTTCAGATATTTCTAAATAGAATGCTTATGTGCAAGCAGGCGGCAGCAATGCTTGGGCTGCAATTCAAGCTAATAATAAACGAACAGCAGCTTGTATAATGGCATAAGGCAAAAATAGCATATTGCATTTGCAATAATACTTGGGTATAATGCATTTGTCGCAATTTGCGTTCGTGAGGAGGAATAATGGATTTTTTTGATGTATTGACTCTGCTTGGCGGCATTGCATTTTTTTTGTTTGGAATGAATCTTATGTCGCTTGGGTTAGAGAAAATCGCAAGCAGAAAACTTGAAAGCTCATTAAAACGATTAACTTCAAATCTGATAAAAAGCATTATATTAGGCGCAGGGCTTACTGTTGCGCTGCAATCCTCAACTGCCGTTACGGTAATGCTTGTTGGCTTCGCAAACTCCGGTCTTATGTCGTTTCGACAGGCAATCGGCATAATATTCGGTTCGAATATAGGTACAACTCTTACAAGCTGGCTGCTTTCTTTAGTAGGAATAAGCGAAGAAGCCGGCTTTTTATTACTGTTCAAGCCCGAAAATATTGCTATGATAACCGCGCTGATAGGCATATCCCTTTCAGTGCTTTCAAAGAAGCAGCGCAGAAAGCATTTTGGAACTGTATTGCTGGGCTTCTCAATTCTTATGTATAGCATGTCGGTTATGAAAACAGCCGTCAGCGGCTTGCAGGAAATCCCGCAGTTTGTAAACATAATGACTATGTTCACTAACCCCGTTATGGGTGTAATAGTCGGGGCGGTATTTACAGTAGTTATTCAAAGCTCTGCGGCTTCGGTCGCTATATTGCAGTCGTTATCTGTAAGCGGCGGAATAACCTTCGGCATGGCGCTGCCTATTATGATGGGCTTTGAGATAGGCACTTGCGCAACTGCGCTGGTATCAAGCGTGGGCGCAAATAAGAACGCAAAGCGCGTTGCAGTAATTCACCTGTTGTTCAATGTTTTAGGCGCGGTAATTTGCCTTATAATATTCTATTTAATAGACAGCATATTCAAGCTGGGACTTGCGCAAAGCGATGTTCAGCCATTTTACATTGCAATAGTCCAAACCTCATCTAACATCATTACTTCAATATTCCTGCTGCCCTTCGTAAAACAGCTTGAGAAGCTGGTAAACCTTATTGTCCCCGATTCGAAGCATTCGGAGAAATACACTCTTGTTGACGAGCGCCTGCTTCTCACCCCCTCATTTGCTGTTGCTGAATGCAACAATGTTACACGCAAAATGGCGTCAACCGCACATGAGATAATACTGCTGTCTATGTCCTTGTTCAAGAATTTCAGCGAAAGTCAGGCTGAATTGGTATCCGAAAAGGAAAGCGAGCTTGACAAGTATGAGGACAAGCTTGGAACATACTTAGTAAAGCTATCCAGTAAGGAATTGTCTGATAAAGACAGCAAGCAGGTATTCAAGATGCTTCATTCAATAGGCGATTTTGAAAGGCTTGGCGACCATGCTGTAAATTTAAGCAATGCCGCGAAGGAAATGTACGAGCGTCAAATCGACTTTTCGGATATGGCGAAGAAGGAGCTTGAGGTGCTCACAGCGGCGATAAGAGAGATACTTGATATTACAATGCAGTCTTTCATGAACGACGATATAGAGCTTGCCGCAAAGGTTGAGCCCTTAGAGCAGGTAATAGACAGGATGATAACCGAAATCAAGGCAAACCACATAATACGCTTGCAAAACGGCTTCTGCACAATTCAGATGGGCTTTGTATTGTCGGATATTTTGACAAACTATGAGCGCATATCCGACCACTGTTCAAATATAGCTGTTACCTTAATTGAGGTTAAGGAGAACAATTCCTTCGATACGCACGAATATTTGAATCGCTTGAAGGAAGAGCCCAATTCTCAATACATTGAGTTGTATAAGCAGTATAAAGCGAAGTACAAGCTCCCGGGAAGAAATTATCTCGAAGGGGGAAAAGCTGATTGACAATACTCCGGCAAAATATTATAATCTTTCAATGCAGTTGAAAGTTTAACTATTGCTTGGAGGATAAAATGACTAAGAAAATTACAGCACAGTACAAAGAAGAGGCTGAAAAGGAACTCGACTATTTAAAAAATGTGTTAATGGCTCAGATTTCCGAAGAGATAAAGGACGCCCGCGCGCATGGCGATATAAGCGAAAATGCGGAATATGATGCAGCGATGAACAGACAGGCGGAAACTGAGCGCAGGATTCAAGAGTTGGAAAGGATTCTGCGCGATGCTATAATTATCGACGAGAACGAAATTGATACAAATGTTGTAAACGAAGGCGCAAAGGTTCGTCTTTGCAATCTCAATAAGAATTTGGAGATGGAATTCCGCATTGTGTCTGAAGCGGAGGCGAGCATCTCAAAAGGCAGTATTTCTAATGAATCGCCCGTAGGCAAGGCAATTTTGGGTCATTCAATAGGTGATATAGTCGAGGTTCAAACTCCTTCTGGTCCTGTACTTTACAAGCTGTTGGAGATAACGAAATAAATTTGGAGGTCGTATGGACAACATAAATAATGGTGATACCCCCGAAATCAACACCGAATTACTCGAACAGGATATGAGCGAGCAGACGCAGATTCGTATAGAAAAGCTGAATGCTCTACAAAAGCGTAATCTTGACCCGTATAAAAATGTTAAGTACGACCAAACCCATTACAGTAAAAACATAATAAGCAATTACGAAAGCTTGGAAGGTCAAACTGTCGGTGTTGCCGGCAGGATAATGTCTAAGCGCATAATGGGCAAGGCAAGCTTTGCTCAGATTCAGGACAGTGAAGGGCGTATTCAGCTCTATATCCGCATGAACGATATAGGTGAAGAAGCGTACAGCGATTTCAAGGCGTTTGATATTGGCGACATTGTTGGCGCGCACGGCATTGTTTTCAAAACAAAGACTGGCGAGATAAGCATTCATGTAAACAGCATAACCTTGCTTTCGAAGTCATTGCATCCATTACCGGAAAAGTTTCATGGACTTAGAGATAATGAGTTAAGATACAGGCAGCGCTATCTTGATATGATAGTTAATGCCGATGTAAAGGAAACCTTCGTAAAGCGCAGCAGGATAATAAGCGAAGTGCGTCGTTTTTTGGATTCGCGCGGCTATTTAGAGGTTGAAACTCCAGTTCTGAACACAGCGGCAAGCGGAGCTAACGCGCGCCCCTTCATAACCCATCACAATTCGCTTGATATTGATATGTACCTGCGCATTGCGTTAGAGCTTCACTTGAAGCAATGTGTAGTAGGCGGCTTAGAGCGCGTTTACGAGTTAGGCAGAGTTTTCAGAAACGAGGGTATGGATTCATCACATAACCCCGAATTCACAATGCTTGAGCTGTACGAAGCATATACTGACTACAATGGTATGATGAAGCTTGCCGAGGACTTGATTTCCCATTGCGCAAAAACAGTTTGCGGCACAACAAAGGTAGTTTATCAAGGCAATGAAATCGACTTAACCCCTCCTTTCAGGCGTATATCAATGTCTGACCTGGTAAAGGAGCATACGGGCATTGATTTCTCTGCGCTCAACGACGATGAAAAAGCGCGTAAGGCCGCAAAGGAGCTGGGTGTAACTATAGATGATAAAACAGCTACCACAGGCAAGATTCTATTCGAGGTTTTCGATGAGCTTGTAGAGGATAAGCTAATACAGCCTACATTCGTAATAGATTATCCCGTAGAGGTTTCGCCGCTTTCAAAGAGAAAGCCCTCCGACCCGCGTTTGACAGAGCGTTTTGAGCTTTTCATTGCGGGAAGCGAGTACGCAAACGCATTCTCCGAGCTCAACGACCCCATAGACCAGAGAGAACGCTTTACACAGCAAGCGCTTGAAAAGGCAAAGGGCGACGACGAAGCCATGATGATAGACGAGGACTTCTGCTTGGCGCTTGAATATGGTATGCCCCCCACAGGCGGTATAGGCATAGGCATAGACAGGCTTGTTATGCTTCTGACGGATAGCTCGTCAATCCGCGATGTGCTATTGTTCCCGACAATGAAGCCCAAGCGCGATTGAATTATTGAAAAGAAGCGTTTTGGTTATCATAATATAAATGAAAGTTGGAGGTTAGTATGGCTATTGAACTTAACAGCAAGAATTTTGAAGAAGTTGTTTTGAAGGCAAATGTGCCGGTGCTGGTTGACTTTTGGGCTTCATGGTGCGGTCCCTGCAGAATGATGGCTCCCATAGTTGATGAGCTTTCAAACGAAGCGAATGACGCCTATGTAGTCGGTAAAGTGGATATCGACGCCGAACCCGATTTAGCAAGCAAGTACGGAATACGTAACATTCCCACCTTCGTAGTGTTTAAGGACGGCGTTGAGGTCGCGCGTGAAGTAGGCATGAGAAGCAAAGAAGCATTACAGAATTTAGTAGTGGATAAATGATAATACCATTTATAAATCAGTGTTTATTAACAACTGATATTTCTCAAGAGGAAGCGCAGCGCGTCGCAAGCGTATTGAAAGAAAACAAAATTGAGTATTATCAGAAAACCGTAACACAGGGTGGCAATTCTGTGATAACAAGGACTATGGATTATCGCGCCGCAGCAAGCGTTAAATATGCTATGCCTGTTGATAATATCACGCAGTATGTATATATGACCTATGTAAAGCGAAGGGACTATCAACGCGCTAAGGATTTAATCACTAAGTGGGAAAAGGCTTGAAGCAAAGAGAATGTGCGATGAAGAGCTTAGAAATAAGCTCTTTATTTTAATAGTAAATAAGTTTGTTATTTTCGCCGCAAACTATTGAGAAAAAGCAAGCAAAGGTATAAGCATGAAGCATAACATTATAAAAAAAGCTGAAGAATGGCTATATACGAACTACTTTATTAAGTTAGAGGAAGCTAACGCCCATCAATTACGCGCCGCAATAGCGGAGGGCTTATTATCGGCTATTGCTGAAAACTGGCATAATAGCACATTATCGCGCAGCGCAAAAAGAAGGGTATATTACTTTTCAGCCGAGTATCTTTTAGGCAGAATGCTCACAAACAACCTGAACAATCTTGGAATTCTAAAAGAAGTATCAAGCCTATTAGAGCAACGCGGCATAGACATAAGCATTTTTGAAGAACTTGAGGATATTGCTTTGGGCAATGGCGGTTTGGGCAGGTTAGCCGCTTGCTTCTTGGATAGCGCAGCAACACACAATATACCCTTAGACGGTCATGGTTTATTGTATAAGTATGGGCTATTCAAGCAGCAAATAGTAAATGGCGAACAGCTTGAGGTGGCAGACGATTGGCAGCGTTTTGGTATGCCTTGGTGCAAACGCCGTGATGATTTAGCCGTAGAAGTGAACTTTTTAGACCAAAAAGTGCTTGCTATTCCATACGATATGCCCGTTATAGGCTATATGACAGACAATATTAGCACGCTAAGGCTATGGCAAAGCGAAGCCGTAAAGGAATTTGATTTTCAGCTGTTCAACAATTTTGAGTATGAGCAGTCAGTAGCGGAAAAGAATAGGGCAGAGAACATCACAAGGGTTCTATATCCCAATGAAAACTCATACGAGGGCAAGCGCTTGCGCTTAAAGCAGCAGTATTTTCTGTGCTGCGCAGGCATTACCGATATAGTCAGAAGCTATATTAGCGCGCATGGCAAGGACTTTTCACGCTTTCATGAATACAACGCTATACAGCTTAACGACACGCACCCAACAGTCGCTATTCCTGAACTGATAAGAGTTCTGCAAAGCTATGGAGTATCTTTCGACGAAGCGTTTGACATAGCGCAGAAAACATTCTCATACACCAACCATACTATTATGAGCGAAGCCTTAGAAAGCTGGGAAATAGATTTATTCAACAGCGTTATTCCCGAGATTTTCAGCATTATTCAGCGCATAAACGATATGCTGAACCGCGTTTTAGACACTCGCGCGGTCGATTGCGAGCAAAGGCATAATATGCAGATAATACAGGGCAACCGAATAGTAATGGCTAATTTAGCTACCTTCGTTTCGTCGTATGTGAATGGCGTCGCGAAAATTCATACTGAAATCTTGAAAGCTAATGTGCTGAAGGACTGGTACGCAATATACCCCGAAAGGTTTCAGAACAAGACAAACGGCATAACGCAGCGCCGATTCTTATCGCTTTGCAACCCTGAATTGACCGAATTCATTGCGAACATACTCGGCAGCTACGACTTTGTCAAGAATTTATCGCTCATTGAGGGCTTAAAGCCGCATGTAAACGATGAAACCGCACAAAGCTTTGCGGCTATTAAAAAGCAGAAGAAAATTCAGCTTTCCGAGCATATTTTGAAGCGCGAAGGCATAGTATTGCCGCCAGATTTCATATTCGATATTCAAGTTAAGCGATTGCACGAATACAAGCGTCAGCTAATGAATGCGCTGTCAATTCTCAACATCTATTATCAGATAAAGGACGGTACATTAACCGATTTTACACCCACAGCATTTATATTCGGTGCAAAGGCGGCGCCGGGATACAAGCGCGCAAAGGGCATAATCAAATTCATAAATGAGGTTGCACGAACAATAAACTCTGATACATCAATGCAGGATTTATTGCGCGTGGTTTTCGTTGAAAACTACAATCTATCATATGCTGAAAGAATAATACCCGCAGCGGATATTTCCGAGCAGATTTCATCGGCAGGAACAGAGGCATCAGGCACAGGCAATATGAAGTTTATGCTTAACGGAGCGGTTACTTTGGGCACATACGACGGCGCGAACATCGAGATTGTTCAGCAGGCGGGCTTTGAGAACAACTATATTTTTGGGCTTCGCGTTGAGGATATAGAAAGAATAAAGCATAGCTATAACCCTAAGGCGATTTACGATTCCGACGCGAATATTAGGCGTGTATTGGATTCTCTTATAAACGGTTCAATGCACGATACGCACGACTATTCGTTCGCAGAGCTGTATGACTCTATTCTTTACGGCACATATTGGCATAGACCCGACCATCACTATATATTAGCGGACTTCAACTCATACATGGAAGCAAAGCTCAAAGCAAACAGAGACTATAACGACAGAATCGAATTCTCAAAGAAGTGTCTTATGAATGTCGCCTCTGCAGGAATGTTTTCAAGCGATCGCACAATACTGCAATACGCAAAAGAGCTATGGCATGTATAATGCGCCATAGCTCATAAGGCTTGTAGGATTATTCAACTATTATATTCTTAAAATACCAGTCTATTTCGCTTAAATCTGATACTGTCTTTGATGAGCCATCGTTCGCAGGTATTTCGCCTTTGAAAATATCCCAGTCTCCACGCGCAAAATTTGCTTTTGCTTCTTCAACTTTTTCTTCTGCACCCTTTGCGCTGAAGTTCGCCAAAGGCGTTATATCCACAAAGCCTTCGCCTAAAGTGCCTCTGTAATTCTCATTAGTCCATTCGCCCGCTATTACATAGTAGATTGCAAGCTTGTAGTAAATATCCCAGTTATAAACCACAGAGGTAAGCACAGCCTTAGGAGCGTCCTTGCTCATATCCTCATTATAGCCAATGCCGTACACCTTTTGATTCTGCGCAGTTGTTTGGGGAATGCTCGAACCGCAATGCTGAGCCAGCACATCACAGCCCTTTTCTATCAGCGCGACAGCCGCAAAGTGCTCCTGCTCCGCGTCAAACTTTGAGTTAGTAATCTGCAAATGTACTTTCGCTTTGGAATTCACAGAGTTCACACCCATTGCGAATGCGTTTATCGCGACAGTAATCTCATTATTATTAGTGCCGAATGACGCAACAAAGCCTATTAGGTCAGACTCTGTTGACATTCCTGCGACTATTCCTGCCAAATACCATGCCTGATAAATATCACCCGAATAGTTATTGAAATTAGTATCGTTAGATTTGTTACCGCCGGCATTTGAGAATATTACATTGGGATACAGCTCCGCGTATTCGCCCATAACCTTTGCGTAGCCTGCATTTGTGCCAAATATAATATGACATCCTGCTTTAATGCAGCTTTCAATAGCTTGCTTTATAGCGGCTTCATCTTTTTCGCTGACATTAGTTTTTTTGATTATCTGACTGCCTTTCAGCTCAAAAACCTCTCTTGCTTCTTCAATGCCTTGGTCATGCGCGTATGAGTCGGAAGCAACAGCCTCAGGGTCAGAATTGTAGATTACGCCTATCTTGATTTCTTCCTTTTCAACAGGTGGAAAAATGCCTATTGAGTTAGGTGTTCTCGTAATAGCGTCCTCATTGTTTATCTTTGGGGTGTTAGGAGCATAGCTTGGGTCAGGCGTTTGATTGGTATTAGCTTTTTTGCTGCACCCGAACAGCGTAAGCGCAATAAATAGCGCAATCAGTGTAAATGCAATATATTTTCTCATTCGTTACCTCCGCAAGCACATTATAGGTTAATTATATATGAGTTTTTGGGGGAGCACAAGGGGAGCGTGAAAACATCACTTGG
>FZPS01000216.1_pt284 | contig 18888 bp, 18 predicted proteins | sample 1817821 | NCBI WGS metagenome assembly FZPS01 (sample SAMEA104158645, study PRJEB21678) | metagenome | place: Germany | collected 2015-04-21
ACGACCTTAGAAAGCCTAAGCTTCATACCTTGTTTAACCTAAAGAATAATGCAGGAATTACAACCTATTTAATCGGACAAACAAACCTAGAAGAATCTATTCAAAAGACCTCTTTTGAAAATCTAGATATATTAGCAGCTGGCCCTATACCGCCAAATCCTTCTGAGCTTATTGATTCTGAAGAAAACGCCAAATTAATAAAGGAGTTAAAAGAAAGATACGATGCTATTATCTTCGATACACCTCCGCTATCTCTTATTTCAGACGCTATAACCTTATCAAAATTTACTGATACGAATATAGTAATAGTTCGATCTGGCAAAACGCATAAGAAGGTGTTTGAAGCAACAATTAATGATTTAGAAAAGAGAGATAATATAAAAGCAAGCTTTATATTAAATGATATAGCAAGTACTTCGTCTAGATATGGCTACGGCTATGGCTATGGATATGGCTATGGCTATGGATATGGCTATGGCTATGGATATGGCTATTTCGATGAGGACGAAAATTAACTAGAAATCATTAGATTAGTTGAATGATATGGCTGCCTATTAATAGGCAGCTTTTTTTGAAATGAAGCATTATAATATTCCCATCTTTATCCCAGAGCTAGCATGTCCAAACCGCTGTGTGTTCTGCAATCAATCCAAAATATCAGGTCAGATATCCATTCCAAGCGATGAAGAGATACTTAATATAATTGAGTCACACCTAAGAACCTTTAAAAAGCCGTATAAGGCAGAAATAGCATTTTTTGGAGGCAATTTTACGGGAATAGAACTAGATACACAAGAGTCTTTGCTTAATCTTGTCCAGCCCTATATTAAGGATGAGATTGAGGGAATTAGAATCTCGACAAGGCCCGACTATATTAATAAAGAAATATTAGATATGCTCAAGGCTTATAATGTTACAAGTATTGAGATTGGCGCTCAGTCTCTGTCTCAAGAGGTTCTAGAACATTCACAGAGAGGACATAGCGTTAAGGATGTGGAAAAGGCTTCGAATCTAATTCTGGAATATGGCTTTGAGCTAGGTTTGCAGATGATGATTGGCTTGCCAAAAGATAGTCTTGAAAGAGCAAAGCATACTGCAGAAAGGATAATAGAATTAGGAGCTCATTCAACTAGAATATATCCTTGCCTAGTTGTTCAAGATACAGAGCTTGAGACCATGTATTCTTCAGGAGAATATATACCATTTAGCCTTGAGGAGGCAGTTGAGTGGTCGGCTATAATCTATGAGAAATTTCATAATAATAATATAAAGATTTTAAAGGTAGGCCTACATCCAACCAAGGACTTTACAAATAAGAAATCTCTTATAGCAGGCCCTTTTCATCCTTCATTTAGGGAGCTTGTCCTAAGTCGGATTTGGAAGAAGAAACTTTTGGAAATACCTTCAAGTAATAATAGTAAAACAATAATATATATTCCCTCCAAAAGCATTAACCATATTATTGGATATGGTTCTTCTAATAGAGAATTGCTTGAAAAAAGATTCTCTTCTGTTGAGTTTCATGAACTTAAAGGACTGAGAGGCTTTGAGTATAGGTATGAGATTCTTGATTAAAACAGGGTGGTTAAATCTAATCGCAAGTTGGTTTACTGATCTCGCAAAACAGAAAACTGATCTCGCAAGACAGTTTTCTGTCTTGCGAGATCAGTTCATTTATTCTTAGCCATGAAAATCTTCAATAATCTATAATTGTTGTTAGGTAAAACTTTCAGTTTAGACAAAAATATCGGCCAAACATTTTACAACTTTACCTGTTTTGATTTATTTTGGCATAAAAAGAGAGCTAAGCAATCTGCCTAGCTCTCCTTTGTTTATTACTTGCTTTCGTGCGGATGAAGGGACTCGAACCCCCACGACTTTCGTCACTAGATCCTAAGTCTAGCGCGGCTACCAATTACGCCACATCCGCCGTTTGAGAGTGCAAAGATAAATACTTTTCTTGAACTGACAAATTATTCTTGAACTTTTTTTCGTTGCACCCTTCCGTTTTTATATCTATTAATTGATATTCAGCTTTTTAAGTATGAGAGGAGTTATGTCTTCACTATCGTCTGCATACCAAAGGATACCTGCGCTTTCTAGGATATAGGTGAATTTATTCTCTTTTGCTATCTCAGCTACAGCTTCTTTTATCTTATTGGTAATCTTAGACATTACCTCTTCTCTTTTCATTTGTATATCTATTTGGGCGCTTTGCTCGAACTCTCTAAATCTTTCTTCTACTGACTGAAGCTCTCTTTGTTTGCTTTGTTTCAATAGGTCTGATAGTTGAGATTCCTTTGCTTGATACTCTGTGTATAGCCTTTGGAACTCTTTTTGCATTGCCTCAGCTTCTTCTTGAAGCTCTTCGATATACTTTTGCATCTCTACTTGAGCAGCCTCGCCTTCAGGCATTTTTTGAATTAGCTCAGAAGAGTCGAAATGCCCAATCTTAATTGACTTTTGAGCATAGGTATTACCCGCTAATACAATAGCAAGTAAGAATACTAATAATTGAATTTTTCTTTTCATTTCTGTATTTAATATATTTATTTTCTTTATTCTCCTAGTTTTACTTTATGGTCCTAACGCCTAGTCCTGTAGCCCAGCTCCGCAAGTATAAGGTCGCTAATATCTGTCCGATCATCAACAAATAATACCGTAGTGCCGGAGGCTTTGTCGAAGACCATTGCATAGTTTTTTTCCTTCGATATCTTTTCTATAGCATTATAGACCCGCTCCTGTATGGGCTTGACCAGCTCCGAACGCTTTTTGGCTAGGTCTCCCTCATTGCCGAATCTTTGCTTTTGCAACTCCTTAGCATCCTTCTCTGCTTCGATGATTTCATTTTCCTTCTTGGTCTTAAGCTCATCTGGCAATAGAACGCTTTCTGCCTGGTAGGCCTTGTATAGCTTGTCTACTATCATAAACTTCGACTCTACTTCTTTCTGCCATTGTATCGAAAGGTCGTCTAGTTCTTTTTGCGCCTGCTTATACTCTGGCATATTGTTTAGGATATACTCAGAGTCTACACATGCTAGCCTCTGTGCAAAAGAAGTGCCAAAGCCTAATAATAGTATTAATAATAATGGGATTATTCTTTTCATGTCTTTTATTATATTTATTGGTTAATCTATCGATTGATTGATTGAGAAGTGAATCTGTGAACCTCCTGCATTAGGGCTTCCAGGTACTCTGTCAAATCCATATCCCCAATCTATTCCTATCATTCCAAACATTGGCATAAATAGTCTTATTCCAACACCTGCTGAACGGTACATCTTATATGGGGAGAAGCCTTCGAAATTGGCCCAAGAATTACCTCCCTCAAAGAAACCTAAGACGTAGATGGACGCCATTGGGTTGAGAGATATTGGATATCTAATGTCTATTGTAAACTTATCGAATACTGTTGCTCCATTGGTAGGTGAGAGCGAATTGGTTGTGTATCCTCTTAGGGCTACAATCTCTCTACCGTCCAAGGCCCAGCCCGAAAGTCCATCACCACCTAGGTAGAATCTCTCGAAAGGAGATGTGCCAACTTCCTTATTGTATTGGCCTAAGAACCCAAATCTAGCTCTTGTACTAACAACTAAATTATCTATAATATTAAAGTACCAACCAGCTCTAATATTAATCTTATAGTACTCTAACCATTTATATCTTTCTTGGCTAGCCATATCGAGCTGAGAATAGTCTTTGTTGTTTAAGTAGGAATAAGGCAGTGTCCACTGAGACGAAACAGAAACCTCAGAACCCATCCTTGGGTAAATTGGTTGGTCTACAGAGTTTCGGCCCAAGACTAGGTTATAGTTTATATTATTGGACTTACCACTATTAAATACGAATGTAGGATAGTTATGTACATTGTATTGTTGGTAGGATATACCCTGTGAGAAGGTGAAGTAGTCATCCGGCCACTTAAGCCTCTTGCCCAAGCTAACCGATGCTCCTAATATGCTTAGATAGTAGTTTGGCGAACCGCTATTGGTCCAATAACCATCGTCTTGGTAAGAATAGTAGATGGAAGTGCTTAGTGCGTTAGGTTTTTTACCTCCAAGCCATGGCTCCACGAAAGAAGCACTAAGTGAATAATAATAGGTTCCATTGGTTTGGGCCCTTATTGAGAAATGTTGACCATCTCCTGATGGAAGAGGTCTCCATGCTCCTTTTTTGAAGATATTCCTTGCTGAAAAGTTATTGAAGGCTACTCCAATAGTACCAATGACCATACCTGCACCCCATCCTCCTGATAGTTCTAATCGGTCTGAGTTTACCTCTTCGACCTGATACTCTATATCTACTGTTCCATTCTCTTGGTTTGGATTAATATCTGGTATTATTCTTTCTTGGTTAAAGTATTGTAGCTGCTGTAGCTCTCTTAGAGAACGATAGACAGCATCTCTTGAGAATAATTGTCCTGGCATTGTCTTTAGCTCCCTCATAATAACATGGTCATTGGTTCGAGTATTACCACTAATGGTCACCTTACCAATCCTTGCCTGCTTACCCTCAATCACCCTCATCTCAATATCGATGGAGTCGTTTTCTATATTGATTTCTACTGGGATAACCCTAAAGAATAGATAGCCATCATCTTGGTAGAGGGCGTTGATATCTGTTCCGGTTGGGTCGTAGTTAAGGTTTTTGTCTAGTAGGGCCTTATTATAAGGAGAGCCTCTTTCTATCCTAAGTCTTTTGCCTAGCTCTTCGGAGGTATACTTGGTATTGCCTACCCAGGTAATATCTCTAAAATAGAACTTATTACCTTCGTGAATATCTATCTCTACCACCATCTGGCTCTTGCCCTTTTTGTCGGTAACGATATAGTTGGTGTCTCCTACTATCCTAGCGTCCCTAAAGCCTTTTTCATTATATTTCTCTATAATTGCATCCTTATCTTCTTGGAAGTCTTCTTCTACGAATCGGGACGATTTCCAAATCTTCCACCACTTATGCTCTACCACCTCTTTCATCTGGCTTTTTACTATGTTTTCTGATTTTCTCGTCCATAGTCCAAGCCATTTGCCTTCTAGTGAGGTTCCATTATTAATCTTTATCTCCTTAACCTTCACCTTAGCCCCTCTATCTACCTTAAATAATAGATTGACTTCGTTTCTTGTAGTGGTTGTATCCCTTGTCTCGACTATATCGACCTGGGTATTATAGAAGCCCTTGTCTTTGAAATAGTCTTTGATTATGTTCTCTGTATTGATTTTGAGGTTCTCAGTAACCACATCGCCGGTCATTATCTTAATCCTCTCCCTAATCTTGTCGGACTCAGCTCTCTTCATACCCTCGAACCTAAAGCTCGAAAGCCTAGGCTTGGTAACTAAGTGGATATTGAGCATTATGGTCTTGCCGATTATATTGTCTACCTTGATTTCTATATCCTCAAATATACCCTGCCTCCAGAGTTTGTCTATGGCTGTAGTAATATCATCGCTAGGTATATTTATTTTTTTGCCAACGCTAAGACCTGTAAGCAATATCACCGAAGGATGATCTAGATGGTCTGCACCCGTAATCCTAATATCACCAATCTCATACTCACTAGGCGAATAATAGTTTAGATTTATGATATTCCTAACACTATCCTCTTGTGCATATACTAGGTTGGATAGCAAGAATATAATGGATAGTATAATAAATAATTTTCTTTGTCTCATCAAGTAATATTATGATTTGCGTTTTAGTCTAACGTTGGTATATAGATATAATTATATGTGCATATATTTATTTATTGGAAACTTGTTCACTAGTCTTACCAAACCTTCTCTCTCTAGACTGAAAGTCAATAATAGCCTCGTAGAAGCATTCCTTATTGAAATCAGGCCATAGAGTAGGGGTAAAGTAAAGCTCTGCATAGGCTAGCTGCCAAAGAAGATAATTGCTTAAGCGTTGTTCTCCCGAGGTGCGTATCAATAGGTCTGGATTGGGGAGGTCTTTGGTGTAGAGATGCTTGGACACTAGGTCCTTATCAATATCCTCATCGCTTATAAGGCCCTCTGCCCTAAGTCTTGCAATCTCCTTAACCGCCCTAGTAATCTCGTGTTGTGAGCTATAGCTTAGAGCTAGTATTAGGGTCATCCTAGTATTTTCCTTGGTTTTACCCATGGCAATCCTAAGTGCCTCTTGATTTTCTTGACTTAGCTCTTCTAAACAACCAATTGCGTCCAGTCTTACATTATTCTTCATAAGAGTCGGGATTTCGTTGTCTATAGCATCAATCAATAAGGCCATAAGAGCATCAACCTCTTCCTTGGGTCTATTCCAGTTCTCTTGTGAAAAAGCATATAGGGTTATATATTCTATTCCAAGCTCAGCACCGGCCTTAGTAACATCTCTAACCGACTGAACTCCATGATGATGCCCATATATTCTCTCCTTGTTTTGGAGCTTAGCCCAACGCCCATTACCATCCATAATAATGGCAATATGCTTAGGGAGTTTATTGGTATCAATCTGCTCTTTTAATGACATAAGACATAGATTATATTAATATGAACTTACAAAGATACATATAAAACTCAAATATCATTGTATTTAGGTGATTTATTTATAAGTAAAAAACTCTATTTAGGTGTTTAAGTAAGAAACGCCTAAATAGAGTTTGGATTATTCTGATAAATCAATTTGAAATATTCTTACTATTCCATAGATACTCTTTTGCCATTCCAATATACAAATCCATTCTGTAAATTATAGGCCTTAAAGCCTTTTGATACTAGGATTTGTGCAGCCATAAAGCTCTTTTGTCCATTCTCACAATAGACCGCAACAGGCTTGGATTGGTCTAGCTCTTCTATTTTGACAAAAAAATAACTCGTAGTTACATCAATATGTAATGCACCCGGGATAGACTCATGTCTATACTCCTCGTAGGTTCTTACATCAACTAGCTGAACATCTTCCTCATTAATAAGGTTTGAAAACTCAGCATTATAGAGATTGATTACTGAAGGCTGTTCTTTCATCAGAGTTAAGTATTATTCGAATTGACTCATATAAGCCTTTAGCTCGGTTGGAAGCTCTACCATATTCTTTGCCATATCTTCCAATAATTCCTCTCCTTTTTCGGTCAACGAAAAATACATCTGGCGCTTATCCCTCATTCCAAGCTTTCTATTGATAAGACCTTTGTCTTCCACAACTTTAATTGTTTTAGAAGCATTGGAATAGGTTATGCCAAGCAGGTGAGCAATCTCGCCAGAGCTTAGGCTGATCTTCTCTTTTAGACTACATAGTAGCATGCCCGAGTTGAGGCAAAATCCATACTGTTCTTGAAACCTTATCTCAAATTCTGCAATAGAACGATAGAGGTCTCTAATTCTGCATAATGGTCCCATAATTAAGTCCTTTCTTTTATATGATTATTACTTTTTCAACAAAACTTGATCAATAGCTTTCACAAACTCACTCTTAGGCAAAGCACCTTGAACCATTTGTGGCTGCTCACCCATTGGGATGAAAAGCAGAGAAGGGATGGAACGAATACCGAAAGCTGCAGCTAGTTCTTGCTCACTCTCTGTATCAATCTTATAGATAATAATATCGTCCTTATACTCTTCTGCAAGCTCATCCAAAATTGGAGCAATCATCTTGCAAGGCCCACACCAATCAGCATAGAAGTCGATTATTGCTGGCTTTTCACCAAGATATTTCCACTCAGTTGGGTTCGACTCGTAGTCGAAGACTTTTGTCAGAAAGTCTGCTTTTGTCAATTGTACTGTTTTCATTTCAGTTGATATTTTATTATTAATTTCTTTATTATTTTCTTCCTTTGTTTTGGTCTCACCACAAGATATTAGAACCAGTGCAAGTACCAATGTATAAACAATTCTTTTCATTTATTTCTGTGCTATTAATATGAATATTGGGTATTTAATTCCGTTTTTCTCTTTTGAATCATATATCTCCTTACGAAGAATGGTAAAGCCTTTATCCTCAAACTTTTTACTAAGCTCCTCAAGATCGAATCCAAAATGCGCAACTCCCACATTATTAGAATGAAAGCTGCCATCCTCAGTAATTAGGTCGCCGATGGCAACAAAGCCATTCATGGAGAGCTTATCCCATGCGGCTTGTATAAACTCATCCGTATCTTCGATATGATGAAGGCTCATATAAGCTATAACAGCATTTAGACTCTTAAGTTCACTTTTCTCAAACTCACCTAAGATTAGCTCCACATTATTATAAGAAGCCTCTTCTACCTTTTCTCCAAGCACCTCCATCATCGAAGGCGAGGTATCGACCATATAAACCTTCTCCACAAGCTCAGCCAACCTCAGACCCACAAGGCCCGTTCCCGAACCAATCTCTGCAATCACGTCTTCTTTGTATAAAAACACCGAATCGCAAATCTGGTCTACAAAATTGCCTGTAACCATTATCTGAGAAGGATTATCCCAGTTCTTAGCCCTATTTCTAAAAATATCTTCTCTCATTATTTTTTGTTTTTCTTGAATAGGCTAAATAATAATCCGCCCATTAACCCTCCCCATGCGGAGCTAGTCCAAGGAGATGATGTAAGTGGGCAACCATTAGAACAACCTACGTACCTATAGTAGAGATAGCCACCAATAAGGCCCAAAATTACACCAATTATTATTAATAAGTTCGATTTTAGAAATTTATTCACAATATTTTATATTATAGATTACATTTATATGAATAGGTTGATATTCGATGCATCAGCCTTTTCGATATAGGTAGCAACACCACCAATGGTTACATTATCCATTAGCTCTTCCTTGGTCACACCCATAACATCCATAGACATCTGACATGCTATAAACTCAACACCATTCTCAATAGCTTGGTCCATTAAGGTCTCTAGAGATGCAATATTCTTATTCTTCATAATATTCCTCATCATCTTTCCACCCATACCCATCATAGACATCTTAGATAGCTTAAGCTTCTTGGAGCTAGAAGGCAACATGGCTGAGAACATTCTCGACACAAAGTCTTTCTTCACCTTTGGCTTATCAACCTTCTTAATTACATTGAGACCCCAGAAGGTAAAGAATATAGTCACCTTCTCACCAGTGGCTGCAGCGCCGTTGGCTAGTACCATGGTAGCAAGAGCCTTATCCAAATCGTCGCTAAACATTATCATAGACTTTCCTCTATCATCACAAGAGGTTTTGGTGGTAGAGCAGGTCTTAGAACCCTTCTCTATAACCACTGTAAACAAGCCCTTATCTGCCGATGAAGATATAAGCTCATTGCCCGTACTATTACACCAAGCCTGAGCATCTCTTGGGAAGCCAGGGTCGGAAGAGGTAATCTCAATCCTCTCTCCATTACTTATCTCATCTATAGCATTCTTAAGCTTTAGGATTGGTCCTGGACATTGTAGCCCAGCAGCATTAATCTTATGAACCTTAATATCTGCTCTAAGGTTGGCCTCATTAAAGCTTACGCTCTCCTCAGAAACTATCAATGGCTCAACATAAGAAACAGGAGCAGTTGAAATATGGTAGGTCTTAAAGCCACCAGCAAGATTTCTTACATTTTCAAACCCATTCTTTCTAAGAATTTGGGTAGCTAGATAGCCTCTTAGACCAATCTGACAATAAACAATAATCGCCTTATTGCGAGGAATCTCATCCAGCCTATCCCTAAGCTCATCCAGAGGTATATTTCTAGCACCAGGTAGGGCATCAATCTCAAACTCTTCGTTAATTCTTACGTCTATAATACTAGTGCTATCCCTAGTGATATGAGCCATATCCCTCCAAGTTACAACAGGCATCTCGGCTGTCAAAATATTATTTGCCACATAACCAGCAATAGCAATAGGGTCTTTGGCCGAAGAGTATGGAGGAGCATAAGCATGCTCAAGCTCTATAAGGTCCTGTATTGTACCTTCCTTCTTAATCAATAGAGCAATCTGATCAATCCTCTTATCCACACCATCATAACCTACAATAGAAGCACCTAATATTCTTCCATTATCAGGAGAGAACATAAGCTTTACTGTTAGCGGCATAGCATTTGGATAATATTCTGCATGAGAATTAGAGTGGGTTACAGAACTAATATAAGGTATATTAAGCTGCTTTAGCCTCTTGGCAGCAAGGCCAGTAGAAGCCACAGTATAGTCAAATACCTTTGCAATCGAGGTTCCAATAGCACCCTCGTATTCAATCTTATTACCCAAGACCATATTATCAGCCACAATCCTTCCTTGGCGGTTAGCAGGATTAGCAAGATAGTTTAACCATGGAATACCCGTAATTGGATGAGGGTATTCGATAGCATCACCCACTGCATAAATATCCTTTTCGGAGGTTTCCAAATACTTGTCCACCCAAATTCCACCAGTATCTCCCAGCTTTATGCCCGAAGTATTTGCAAGCTCAACATCTGGTCTTACACCAATGGACAAAATAACAATGTCCGTGGTAATACTTTCGCCATTACTTAAGAACACCTTGATTTCATTACCAATCCTTTCGAATCTCTCAGCACCAATCTCTAGATATAGTTTTACTCCCTTTTGCAGGAGGTGTTGGTGGACCTGAGCTGCCATCGAAAAGTCGACTGGAGCCATTACCTGATTATTCATCTCCACAATAGAAACCTCAGCACCAGCCGTATGAAGGTTTTCGGCCATCTCAAGACCAATAAAACCCGCACCAACCACCACTGCTCTTTCTATCTTATTGGAGGTAATATAGTTTTTGATTCTATCCGTATCACTAACATTCCTAAGAGTAAAAATCCCCTCAAGGTCTATTCCTTTAATTCTAGGTCTTATGGGCGAAGCCCCTGGCGAAAGAAGAAGCTTATCGTAGGATTCCCTATAAGTAGAAGAATCGGCTCTTCTTATTATTAGCTCCTTTTTCTTTGTATCAATCTCAATTGCTTCGTTCTCCACTCTAACGTCCACATTGAAGCGGATACCAAAACTCTGTGGTGTTTGTACAAACAGACTCTCTCTATCCGCAATCTCGCCACCTATATAATAAGGTAGTCCACAATTGGCATAAGAAATATGCTTACCTCTTTCAATCAATATGATTTCAGCGGATTCGTCTATTCTTCTTATTCTTGCTGCTGCTGTTGCACCTCCAGCAACTCCTCCTACGATTATATGTTTCATAACCTAAAATCTTTTATTGCTATTATTTAATTCATTTATTTGCTATATATTCCATATATTTTCTAGTGGAAAATAATGCAGCAAAAGTAGTATATATTTTTAATACAGACAAATTGGTAATTTGAAAATATTTAAAACACCAGGATTTAAGGAGGTATTTCTTTGATTATCAGTATGAATAGTATTTATTTATAGGGATATAGAAAATATTTATAAGGCATTTTTCTACCTTTATAAGACATTTTTTCACCTCGATTCTACTTGATAATAAAATATGTTCCAACTATTTTTCTCCCTAAACATCCTTCTAGTATCGCATAAGAGAAAATTATCTTTCGAGTTCATTTTAGTAAGATGGCATCTTACTCGACTAAGATGGCATCTTACTATTACTAAGATGGCATCTTACTTGACTAAGATGGCATCTTACTATAACTAAGATGGCATCTTACTATTATTAAGATGGCATCTTACTATTATTAAGATGGCATCTTACTAAATTAAAACAAAGAAAGAATAAGCTCTTACTTAGAAATAATGGTTTAAGACCATTGATTAATGAGTGTTTATAAGAGTATTAAAATAATTTCTCATCATATATTCTTTGTTTTCTAGTAATATTGCTTACTTTTGTATCTTAATAGACAATAAACCAAAACATCAACTAATATATTTAATTGATATGAAACCAAAGGTTAGTATTATAATGGGTAGCACTTCGGATATGCCTATAATGAAGCAGGCTGCTGATTTTTTTGAAATGATGGAGATTCCTTTTGAAATCAATGCTCTTTCAGCACATAGAACACCGAAAGAAGTAGAGGAGTTTGCTAGAAATGCAGAGTCGAGAGGGATTGAGGTAATTATTGCTGCAGCTGGAATGGCTGCCCACCTGCCTGGAGTGATTGCTTCGATGACTGCCCTACCTGTTATTGGAGTGCCGATTAATGTAAGTCTTAATGGTTTGGACTCAGCCCTAGCTATTTTGCAGATGCCACCAGGGATTCCTGTTGCAACTGTAACCATCAATGGCGCCCTTAATTCTGGAATATTAGCAATGCAGATTATGGCCAATTCCAGTATCGAGTACAAAGAAAAGCTTAGGGACTATAAAGAATCGCTTAAGAATAAGATTGTGGAGGCTAATAAGGAGATTGAAGAAATCTACTATAATTATAAGACGAATTAGATGATTATTATTGGTATTACGGGAACAATAGGGGCAGGGAAGGGTACAATTGTAGAATACTTAGTCGAAAAGGGCTTTCAGCATTATTCGGCTAGGGACTTTATTGTAGAAGAGATTAGAAGAAGAGAAATGGAAATCGACCGCAATTCTATGACGGCTATTGCTAATGAACTTAGAAAAGACCATGGTCCTGCTTTTATTATTGAGTCCTTATATAATAGAGCCTTAGCTAAGGGTGAAAATGCAGTAATTGAAAGCGTTAGAACTGTTGGGGAGATTGAGATGCTTAGGGATAAGGAGGGGTTTTATTTGTTTGCAATTGATGCGGATATTGAAAAAAGATATGAGAGGATAAGGCTAAGGGGTAGTAGTACTGATAATGTTAGCTTTGAGGAGTTTAGAAGGGACGAAGAGAGAGAGATGAATAATAAGGACTTGTTTTCTCAGAACCTAAAGGCATGTATAAGCAAGGCTGACTATGTCTTTGATAATAATTCTGATATTAGGTCTCTTCACTCTGAGGTTGAAAGGGTTTTGGATGAGATAGTGAATATTAAAGCAAATCGATAGAGAAGAAAAACGATTTATTTTGATTATATGGAAAAGGAAAAATATATAAGACCCACTTGGGATGAGTATTTTATGGAACTCGCCAATGCTGCCGCCAAGCGCGCTACCTGCGACAGGGGGAGGAGCGGTTGTGTGATTGTAAGAGATAAGCAGGTATTGGTTACTGGCTATGTTGGTTCTCCAACAGGACTGCCTCATTGCGATGAGGTAGGTCATCTTCTTAAAAAAACCGTGCATGAGGATGGTAGAGAAACCACCCACTGCGTTAGGACTGTTCATGCTGAGCAAAACGCAATCTGCCAGGCTGCCAAAAGGGGCATTGCTCTCGAGGGCTCAACCCTATATTGTAGGATGACTCCTTGTAGGACCTGTGCTATGCTGATTATTAACTGCGGTATAGAAAGGGTGGTATGTGAAAAGAAATACCATTCTGGTGCAGAGTCGGAGGCTATGTTTAAGGAGGCAGGTATAGAGCTAGAGTTTATTAATAATGAGGTGTTGAAATACGATAATCAATAAGATGTAAAATTCTAAAACCAGCCTTCTTATGAGTATAAGCTACGATATAATTGACGATAATCTGGAGTTATTCTCTTTGATGCTTAGAGATATTTCTATGGCAAAGGAGAGTGTAAATATTGAAACTTATAGGTTTGCTCACGACGCCATGGGCGAAAAGTTTCTTAAAACACTTGTCGACAAGGTCGAGGAGGGAGTAAGAATAAGAGTACTTGTGGATGCTTGGGGAACGGGGACGGAGCTTAGTTTCTTTAAACCGCTTATCGAGCTTGGAGGGGAGGTGAGAATATTCAAGAAGCCTAATTTTGAAAGAGGCCATCTAATTAAGAACCATTGTAGAAATCATAGAAAGCTTACCATTATAGATAATAGGATTGCCTATCTTGGCTCTTCTAATATCAGTGCCTATTCCATTCCTTGGCGAGAGCTCAACCTTAGGATTGAGAATCCAGGAGTTATCAAGATGCTTATCAGGTCTTTTAGGAGTAGCTATCGCTCTTATAATAAGTATTCGTTTTCTAATCTAAGTCATAAGAAGGATATTAGCTTTGAGGATTGGACCTTGATACAGGATTTGCCTAATGCTTATCGTCAAAGGCTTAAGAAGGAATATGAGAATCTTATTGATAAAGCAAAAGAGGAGGTATGTATTGAAACTCCTTATTTCTTGCCAGGTCACGTACTTAGAAGAAAGCTTGGAGAGGCAGTGGCTAGGGGAGTGAAGGTTAGAGTAATGATGCCCCATCATTCTGATGTAAGGCTTGTAGACATTATTAGGAGAAAGTATTTAGGAGAGCTACACCTAATGGGTGTGGAACTTTGCTTTTATACCCAAGGCAATCTACACTCCAAGGGCATAATGATTGACAATAAGATTTTCTCTATTAGTTCTGCTAATTTCGACTATAGGAGCTTTCGATACCAATACGAATTGGCCCTAATTGGAACAGAGAAAGAAGTAATAGAAAAACTAAAGCCTCATTTCGAAGCCACATATCAGTCTTGCATTGGCTTTAATTATGAGATTTGGAAGTCTCGCTCTAGGATTGAAAAGCTATTCGAATGGATATTGCTTCCAATTAGGTATTTGCTCTAGATGGATTGGAGCTGAGCCAGCTCATAATATTGTCTCTTCTTTTCTATTAGTTCAGAATGGGTTCCCATTTCCACAATCCTTCCACCCTCCATTACAATAATCTTATCCGCATTAATAATAGTCGATAGCCTATGCGCTACCACTAGGGTGGTTCTTCCTTTCATAAGGTTTTCAAGAGAGCTTTGTACCAGCTTTTCATTTTCTGTATCCAAGGCAGAAGTAGCCTCGTCCAATAAAAGTATATCTGGGTTTTTGATTATTGCTCTTGCAATACATATTCTCTGTCTTTCCCCACCCGATAGACTAAGTCCTCTATCTCCAATATTTGTATAGTATCCCTTTGGAAGGTTTTCAATAAACTCATTAGCATTAGCTTGAATTGCTGCCTGCCTTACCTCATCCATGCTATGGTCCTTACCAAAGGCTATATTACCATATATAGTATCATTAAATAATATACTATTTTGAGAAACCACACCCACCCTCTCTCTAAGGCTATTAATATTAAGGTCTTGAATATTGATGCCGTCTATTCTTATCTCACCTTTGCATATATCATGAAACCTTGGTATAAGGTCAATTAGGGTCGATTTTCCAGCACCGGAAGCTCCGACTATAGCAATAGTCTCTCCCTTATTGATTTTTAGATTAATATCTTCCAAGACCCAATCGTCTGGGCTTTCGTTATAGGAGAAGTATACGTTTTTATACTCAATCTTTTCTTCTAATTCTCCCATCCATACTGCGTCTTCTTTTTCTAGGATTTTTTCGCTAGCGTCCAAGATAAAGAAAAGCCTTCTAGCCGCAACACCTCCCTTCTTAAGATTATAGTAGGCAGTGGTAAGGCTTTGAATTGGAGATATGATTCGAGCAAAAAGAATAAGGAATCCAATTAATAGGCTTGGGTGAAACTCTCCCTCAATTACCATTATGCCTCCAAGCAAGATTATTAGAATCATTGCAAGTATGGCAAATATCTCTGTAAGTGGTGAGGCTAGCTCTCGACGCCTATACACCTTAGTAAGGAATCGGGTATATTTGGAGTTCTGTGATTCAAACTTCTCCTTGAGTATACCCTCTGCACCGTAGGCACGTATCACCCTTACTCCTCCTAGTGTTTCTTCGGTTGTAGAGATAAGGTTGGCAATTTCTTTCTGACCTCTCTCGCTATTTCTTTTGAGGCTAGCACCTATTCTTCTTATTAATAAGGCTGCAAGTGGTAGGATGATTACTGCAAATAAGACCAGCTTATAACTAATAAAGAATAAGGCAATGGAGAATACTATAACCATAAGAGGGTCTTTGATAAGCATTTGCAGGCTGCTGATTATTGAAATCTCTATATCGGTCAAGTCGGAGCTCATCCTAGAGATTATATCTCCCTTTCTTTTGTCTGAGAAAAAGGAAAGAGGTAGTATGGTTATCTTCTTATAAATATCGTTTCTAATATCCTTGATTACTCCGTTTCTTATGGGAGCAAGATAGAACATTCCTGCATATCGAAACAGGGAGGAGAGAAAAGCAAATATAAGATAGACCCCTCCCAAGACTCCTAAACAATAATGCAATCCATACTCTCCTTTTAGGGAGTTGAGATACCAGGATAGGTAGTCTAGTATTACATCCTTGTTAAGGATTAGCTCGGGAGGGGTTTCTACTGGTGGAATTATTCCAAATAGAACAGTAATAAAGGGTATTATCATCGTGAAAGAGAAAAGAGAGAACACTACATATAATAAATTGAATAGTATATTTAATGCAATCTCTTTCTTATACGATTTCAGATAGGAAAATACCCTAATAATATCCTTCATTAATGTTCTATATCAATTGCTTAATATCTATAATGGTCGGCCTTGAATGGTCCATTCTTTGGCACACCAATATATTCGGCCTGCTCATCTGTAAGGGTAGTAAGCTTTACGCCTATCTGATCGAGATGTAGTCTTGCAACCTCTTCGTCCAATACCTTAGGTAGTCTATACACGCCTATCTCATACTCGTCCTTGTTTTCCCATAGGTCAATCTGTGCTAAGACTTGATTAGTAAATGAATTACTCATAACAAATGAAGGATGACCTGTAGCACAACCAAGATTGACTAAGCGTCCTTCGGCAAGAAGGTAGATACAATGTCCATCAGGATAGATATACTTATCGACCTGTGGTTTGATATTTAGCTTGGTTATGCCTTCCCAAGCTTCTAGTTTTTCGACCTGTATCTCATTATCGAAATGTCCTATATTACAAACAATAGACTCGTCCTTCATCATAGCCATATTCTCTGCAGTAATAACGTCCTTATTACCTGTGGTAGTAACATAGATATTACCTTCTTTCAAAGCATCTTCTAGGGTTGTAACCTCAAAGCCTTCCATTGCAGCTTGCAAAGCACATATTGGGTCAATCTCTGTAACTATAACTCTAGCGCCGTAGCTTCTCATAGATTGAGCACAGCCCTTGCCCACATCTCCATAACCACAAACCACACAGACCTTGCCAGCTATCATTACATCGGTAGCTCTCTTGATTCCATCTGCCAAAGATTCCCTACAGCCATAGAGATTATCGAATTTAGACTTGGTTACTGAGTCATTAACATTGATTGCAGGGAATAGAAGCTCTCCTCTTTCTTTCATTTGATAGAGGCGGTGAACACCTGTGGTGGTTTCTTCCGAAACGCCTTTTAGGTCTTCGACTATTCTATGCCATTTGTTTCCGTCTTCTTCCAAAACGGCCTTTAGGGTTTGTAGAATAATGCCTTCTTCTGTAGATTCAGGCTTTTTGTCTAGGGTCTTAGGGTCGTCTTCTGCCTTATAGCCCCTATGTACAAATAGGGTAGCATCTCCACCATCATCCACAATTAGCTCCGGTCCTTTATGACCAGGGAAGGATAGGGCTTGATTAATGCACCACCAATACTCTTCGAGAGTCTCTCCCTTCCAAGCAAACACAGGAACACCAGTCTTTGCAATGGCTGCTGCTGCATGGTCTTGGGTGGAGAATATATTACACGAACACCAGCGAACATCTGCCCCTAGCTCCACAAGGGTTTCTATAAGAACAGCTGTTTGTATGGTCATATGTAATGAACCTGTTATTCTAATGTCTTTAAGCGGTTTTTCTTTGCCAAACTTTTCTCTAAGAGACATTAAGCCCGGCATTTCCTTCTCTGCGATATCTATTTCTTTTCTTCCATATTCTGCAAGATTAATATCCGCAATCTTATAAGGTAAATTATAATCTGTCATATCTATTTGTTTTATTTATCTGATTTGATTTGCAAAAATACTATTTATTAAGACAATAACCTTATGAATATCAAAATACTCATAGAAAGGCCTATCTAAATATCTCTTCTAATAGTTTTGAGTATAGGTCCTTGGTGGTCCAGCCCATCTCTCTTACCTGCTGTGGAACTATGCTTGCTTGGCTCTGTCCAGGTATGGTATTAACCTCTAAGAAAAACAGCTTAGACTCCGACTCATTATATATATAATCGAACCTTACAACACCCCTACAATCCAATAGCTTATATAGTTCTTTGGATTTTAATTGGATTTCATCTCTTAGACTATCGGAGATATTAGCAGGTGTTATCTCTTCTGAGTTTCCTTCATATTTGGCCTCGTAGTCGAAGAACTCATTATTGGTAATGATTTCAGTAATTGGAAAAGCTATAACCTCATCCCTTGTTGAGATTACGCCGCAGGTAAGCTCCCTTCCTTCAATAAACTCTTCTATTATTACCTTGGAATGCTCTTCTAATGCTCTTTGAATTGCAGGCATTAATTCCTCACTATGGTTTACCTTACTCATACCAATGCTTGAGCCTCCCTGCGATGGCTTTACAAATATTGGAAGCCCTAACTTATTAGTTATGGCCTTAGTATCCACTGCCGTATCTTCATAAACAGATAGGTTTTGGGCTAATTCCACCACGCCGAACTCCCTAACTATTGAGTTGCAAATCACCTTATCGAAGGTAAGTGCGGAGACCAAAGAAGAAGGGGTTGTAAATGGAACACCCATCATTTCGAGATAGCCCTGCAATAGGCCGTTCTCTCCTGGCGAGCCATGTATAATAATAAAGGCCGCATCGAAAACAATATGCTTATTATTAATCGTAATTGAGAAATCGTTTTTGTCTACATCAATCCTGCCGTCCTTGTCTTTATAATACCAGTCCCTACCTCTAAGAACTATCTTATAAACATTATAGAGCTTAGGGTCTATGTTTTTCTCTATCTCGTTGGACGATAGTATGGAAATATTATGCTCACCACTATCCCCACCTGCTATTAATGCTATATTCTTTTTCATATATTATTCTTTATAATTACTACAATTAAGACAATCGCTAGGATTGGCCTCACATTTATGATTAAGTACCTTATCG
>FZPS01000024.1_pt253 | contig 18883 bp, 24 predicted proteins | sample 1817821 | NCBI WGS metagenome assembly FZPS01 (sample SAMEA104158645, study PRJEB21678) | metagenome | place: Germany | collected 2015-04-21
GGATAACTGTTTTAGATGACGCGACTTGCTCTGAAAAAGGCCCACTCCTTTTATTAATTCTTTAAGATCGTCGATATCCGCTTCGGCCATGGCAAAAGCATCTGGATATTTGGCAAACAAAGCTGGAGTTACTCGGTTAACCTGTTTATCTGTACATTGGGCTGATAATACTACTGCTACCAGGAGTTGGAACAGAGTGTGGTAGTTAAGTTGTGTACCTGCATCAGGGTATTCTTTATCCAGTAAATCTAACACCAGTTCAGTCTGCCTGAACATACAGTCCTCCAGTATTTTCTCTCCAACAAAGGATTGGGGTCTACCTATAAAACCTTGCTCAAAAATGACTGGGTACGAACATTTTGGGGATTGTCAAATATCTGAGAAGGGGTGCCTTCTTCGACGATTAACCCTTCGTCCATAAATACCACCCGGTCCCCTACTTCCCGGGCAAAACCCATTTCATGGGTAACTACTACCATAGTCATACCCTCAGTAGCTAGATCCTTCATTACGGCTAACACTTCCCCTACCATTTCCGGATCCAGGGCTGAGGTAGGTTCATCAAACAGCATTACTTTCGGTTGCATAGCTAGAGCCCTGGCAATAGCCACTCTTTGTTTCTGTCCTCCTGATAAATTGCCGGGATAGACATCAGCTTTATCAACCAGACCAACTTTTCTTAATAATTCCATAGCCTGCTCCCGGGCGAGGTCTTTATCGACTCCTTTTATTTTTATGGGGGCTAGAGTAATATTTTCCAGAGTAGTCTTGTGGGGAAAAAGATTAAAAAGCTGAAATACCATGCCCAACTGCTGGCGTACCGCATTGATATCGGTTTTGGGATTGGTTAACTCTTCCCCGTCAATATAAATATGCCCCCGGTCCACCTGTTCTAACTGGTTAATACACCGCAAAAGCGTACTTTTCCCTGATCCGCTGGGACCGATAACACAGACTACCTCCCGTGGTGCTACATTAAAGTTAATACCTTTCAGTACTTCGAGCTTGCCAAAGGATTTGTAAACGTCTATTACTTTTATCATTCGGTCGCCAGCCTCCTTTCCGTGTAATCACCCAGAATAGCTATGGTTTTGGTCATTATCAGGTACAGCAAGGCAATGGTACCAAATACCCAGGTAGCCTGATAAGTATTAGCAAATACCAAATCACCGCGATGCATTAATTCTGCCACCGTAATGGCTGAAACCAGAGAACTGTCTTTTAATAAGGCTATAAACTCATTTATCAGCGGAGGTATAACCACCTTAAAGGCTTGGGGGAGAATAACCAGAACCATAGCTTGGCGTTCGTTCATTCCCAAGGAACGGGCCGCTTCCATTTGCCCTTTATCAATAGCCTGAATTCCGGCTCTTAATATCTCAGCAATGTAAGCACCACTGTTGAGTCCCAAGGCTATTATGGCCGATGACAGGGGATCATTATCATAAAACATGGGCAGAATTCCGAAATAGAGCAAAAATATCTGCACAAATAGCGGGGTGCCCCGAAAGAAATCAATATAGGCCGTGGATATTGCGTATAAAATTTTATTTTTGGAAAGCTTACCCAGACCGGCAAATAAGCCCAGAACCATTCCCATAGCTACGGACAAGGTGGTAATAAAAATGGTGTACCAGGCTCCTCCCAGGAAATAAACAAAGTTCTCAGCTACCACCTTAAAACCATGGGATGTGGTGATGGCATCTAATATTCCCAGCCCAAACGTAAATTCTGACAATAGCATAAGGTGTTCCTCCTACCCAGACATAGTGAAAGCGCGAAGGACCGCCTCGCGCTTTCGAGAGTGGTTACTAATACTACTAATGGCTCCCTTTATTTAATCCATTTATTATAAATCTCATCGTAAGTACCGTTTTCTTTAATTTTGGCTAAGCCCTCATTTAGCATTTCCAGCAGTTCGGTATTACCCTTCTTAACCGCAATGCCATACTGATCATCAGCCGAGAACATTTCTCCGACCATCATGACGTTGGTATCTTCCGTAGTCTCAATGTAGTTGGCAGTTACCGGATAATCATTTACTACCGCATCAACGCCGCCTTTCTCCAACTCAATAAAAGCTAAACCGATATCATCAAAAATGCGTACTTCTGTACTGGCCTCTTCCTTTTTAACTCCATCACAGTAGGCTGCTCCGATGGTTCCATTTTGAGCTGCTAGTTTTTTGCCCTTCAGATCTTCGGTGCTCTTTATATCCTGATTATCCTTATGCACTGCAATGATTAAACCAGCATCAAAATAAGCATCTGTAAAATCAACCGATTCTAAACGTTCTGGAGTTATTGACATACCAGCAATAGCAGCATCAATCTTACCACCTTGTACTGAGGGAACCAGAGCTTTGAAGTCCATATGTTTAATCTCTACTTCATAGCCTTGAACTTCGCCGATGGCACGGATTAGCTCCATGTCAAATCCAGTTAATTCACCACTGCTTTCCTGCATTTCAAAGGGCGGGAAAGTAGCATTAGTTCCAACTACCAGCTTTTTAACTTCTGTTGCTGTACCATTATCGCTTTGGGCTTCATTATCTGCCTGTCCGCCACACCCAACCAAGGCAAAAGCCATGGCCAAAACCAACAGGCTGGCCAGTATTAGCTTTACAAAATTTCTCATTAACCCGCACTCTCCTTTTTAATTCCTACTGATTGTGAAACAGTAACAATCTGAAATAATTATACAGTTTGTTGTATTAAACTACAATCGCAAAATGAATTAGCAAGCTTCTGGTCCGGCTGGTGTGATATGATAATGTCTGGATGTTTATTCAGTAATTATGTAAAAGGGAAAGAACTATGACCGTTAATCTACTGCGCAATCGTATTGGAGCCGAACTCAGCATGCTATTGGTGGCCTTTATTTGGGGGACCACCTTTGTTATTGTAAAAAATGGGCTTAATGATATTGAACCTTTTCTTTTTTTGGGGCTGCGGTTTATTCTAGCCTTTCTTGTGTTGGCTGCCCTGGCAGGTAAAAATATTTTGCGAGCAACTCTAGCTACCTGGCTGGCAGGTTCATTATTAGGTATCTTTTTGTTTATAGGTTATACTTTTCAAACTATCGGACTGCAGTACACAACTTCATCCAATGCCGGCTTTATAACCGGGGTTAGTGTAGTTCTGGTTCCCATTATAGATTCAACCCTAAAAAAGGCCTGGCCCTCTGTCAGTACCCTGATAACCGTGGTGATTGCTGCCGCCGGTCTGTTTCTTTTATCAGTTCCCGCCGGTCAGTTTCGTTTATCCTACGGGGATATGCTGGTTTTAGTCTGTGCCTTCGGTTTTGCCATTCATATTGTTTTGGTAGACCGTTATTCCCACAAACACGATGTAGTAGCTATTACCGCCGTACAAATACTGTTCGTGGGCATAGTGTGCCTGGGAATAGGTTTGATTTGCGAAACCTGGCCGGTAAAACTTACCCCCAATGCTGTGCGGGCTATCCTGATCACTTCGATTTTAGCTACCTCACTGGCTTTTCTTCTGCAAAATGGCCTGCAAAAATACAGCACACCCACTCGTATCGCAGTAGTCTTAACTATGGAGCCTGTTTTCGCGGCCATGGCCGGATACCTTTGGGCCAGTGAACTGCTTAGCCCCCGAGCCCTGATAGGGGCTGCACTGATTTTGTGCTCTATGCTTTTTGCTGTATTATCACATCCCAGTTCTTCCTCGGCATCTGTCGACGAAAATCTACAGGTTTGACTTGCCAGACCCGATTCTTATCTGTAAAGATTATCATATAGAGATTTTTGGGGGGACGGTAGTGCGGGGAGAGTTGTTTCGTAAACAGATTTTATACCGGCAGGGTGATATCTATGTCTTAAGAAATACCATGCCTTTTCCTCTACGGGAAAGCAACGCTTTTATGGCTGAATCTGAGCAAGGCTGGACAGTGATTGATACCGGTGTTAATACTCCTGAAAATCAGCAACGCTGGACATTAGCGTTAAAAGAAATCGGCATATCCTTCCGGCATATTCAAAGAATATATATTACCCATTATCATCATGATCATCTAGGTTTAGCTGGGTGGCTACAGGAAAAAAGTGAGGCCCAGGTTTTCCTGCCCCCACCTGACCTGCTCACCTTTAATACTTATATTAGTAGTGACCAATACTACCCGGCAGTTAAGGACCTTTGTCTGCAGGCGGGTTGGAACCACCAGTTAATAGAGTCTTTGGCTGATGACGTGAAAAGCATTGATGTTTTAATGCAGCCCTACCCCTACCTATCTTCCCTTCCAGAAGATAGTCAATTGGAATTTGGCGGCTGTAGGTATAGAACATATCTGGTTCCTGGTCATTCTGATGGACATATAGTATTTATTGGTGATAATGGCTGGCTGCTGGGGGGTGACAACCTGATTAAACACACCATACTGCATCTGACTGACTGGCCTCACACTCGCCTGGTTAACCCCCTGGAGGATCACCTGCAAGCTCTGCAAGAACTGGACAGCCTTGACATCAAGCTAGTATTGCCAGGACACGGCATGTGCTTTTCCCATCTGACCGAAAAAATCGAGGCAGTGATAGAACATCATGAGAAAAGAAAAAACCAAGTGCTCCAAGGCCTAAAGGGTATTTCATCTGCCTGGGATCTGGCTGTTAAACTGTTTGGGGATAATCCCTATATTCATATCAAACGATTAGTATTAGCTGAAACCTTGGCCTATCTCAATGCCCTAGCCAGTCAACAGCAAATAGCAGTTGAACAACAGGCCGGGATAAATTACTACAAAAGACTATAATGATTCCAAACGGGAGCGAAGCCACTTTTCATTAACTCCACTGATTTCAATTATTTTACTCTGGCTGGTTTCTCCATGCACAATTGCTATATCCTTCCGGGGAATATCCAGTAAACCGGACAGGAATTTGATTAGAGCTTGGTTGGCTTCTCCGTCAACTGGCGGCGCGGTTAGCTTGATTTTCAAGAAACCATCCAACTCCCCACTTACCATATTTTTAGATGAACGGGGCTGCACTCTAACCGCCAGGCGCACACCATCCTGAACAGTCATTATATTAATCATCATGGGCTCCTTGGCTAATATTTATGGACTCCAGCCGTTCCATCATCTCTTTTAAGTCTTTGCCATAGAAAAAGTCCGACAATTCCTCTATTTTGTGCTGATTTTTGTCAAGCATTTCCAACTGCACGTTAATCTGAGCTCTTAACTCGGTATTAAAAAGATTCATTCGTTTTATTATCTCCTGATAGACCATTAATACATCCGATATTCTACGTTTGGATTCCTCTAACATTAGCTGGGCTTCTTTTCTAGCTGCCTCTTTAAGATCTTCTGCGGTTTGTTGAGCTAGAATCAAGCTGTTATTCATGGTCTCCTCTATGCGGTGATAACGAGTTAATTCGTGCTCTAACTGTTGAATCCTTTCACGTATTTTGGCATTTTCACTGTACAGTGTTTCATAGTCCTGGGCAATGCGTACCAAAAAATTGCGTACCTCGTCCTCACTATACCCACGTACAGCTTTGCGAAATTGTTGATTGCGAATCTCCATAGCAGTGATCATTTTTGGGCATCCTCCCTTTTTTTCAACCAAAGGTTATCTACCGACAAAACAGCCTGAGGTTAGTCCCTGGGGGTAGCAGTTTAGTAAACGTTGGTAGGGTTCACCACTTTCCCATCGTCCCTGGGATAATTGCTGCAACCCCTCTTGATAGATGGAAACTACCTCATACAAGTCACTGGCTGGCATATACTGTCCTTCTATACGCAAACCATTGGCAGCGTCTTTCGCCAGTACAGGTAAATAATTATAGAGGCAAATATCATTAGGCAAAAAAATATGGTTGCGACACTGGTCATCGCTGTAAATCATATAATACTGCCCTAGTTCATCTATTAAGAAAGCCCCTTCTTCCTGGCAAGATACTGAACAAGGTTTTTGTGCGTCACCAGCAACTGCTTTAATCAGACACAAGTCGGTTATCAAAGCACACTGAGGACCATGCACGATTACATCCACACTCATACCCGATGCAAGCAAGGCCAGGATATCGGCAAAAGTGCTTTCCAGAGAAACCGTAAAACGAGCTAAGCCCTGGTCAATCATCAACTGTCCGGCTTGAGAGTTGCAAATATTTAAGCCGGCTCCTCCATAAAGAGTAAAACCACGACCCCGGCCTTCCTGAAAAGTTCCTAAATCATTGACCATAATAGCCTGCCCATCATACTCACCTAACCGGTCCAACTGTCCTTTTATTCTCTCCAGGTCCTGCTGCAATACAATGCGGGGAGTTTCAATAACATATTCGAGTCCCTGTTCCTGACAATAGCGCATGGCTTCAATTAATTCCGACCACGACCATCCCTGGCTACCAGGCTGCATTTTTTCTAAACCCAGTATAAAGTATCCAATGGGCTGATCTTTTAATTTTTTTAGAGCTTCCAGGTTGCCCACTTTCACAATTAATTCCGGTACGCTCAGGGCAGTATCATGGAAAGGCTCAAAATCGTTAGCACTGAGAGTTACCACCTTTACCGGAGCCGTAGGAAAAAAAGGTTCCCTGCTGCCATCAAGTCCAATAGAGTCCAATTCAATTCGTCCCAAGAGACCGGCGCTGTTAAAATCCCGAACACGTTTATCCTGCAAATTTTGCATAGCATCGCGGTCAGTGTGATAATTATCCGGTTCCTGAATGATCTGGTCCAATGCTTCTCGATAGGTTTTAACCAGAAAGGTTAGATAATCCGAGTCCCGCATGCGCCCCTCAATTTTAAAAGATTCTATTCCCGCCTTCACTAGTTCTAACAGGTGAGGATAGAGACATAGGTCTTTGTGAGCTAGATAATAGCCGGTGGGCAGAAGAGTGTTGCCTCTTCCTAATTGATATTTCCACCGGCAAGGCTTACGGCAGCGTCCCCGATTGCCACTTTCACCAGCTATGAGACTGCTAAAAAGGCACTGACCGGTATGAGAAATGCACATATCTCCGTGAGCAAAAAACTCCAGGCCTAGGTTGCTATTGCTGTGGATATCTTCAATCTCCTGCAAGTTAAGATTCTTGGAGAGAATAACCCGGCTAAAACCCAGTGACTCCAGGAAGTTAACCGCACTGGAGCTACCTATACCCATCTGCACACTGGCATGCATAGGAATGGTTAATCCCATTTCCCGGTGTATTTTGGCTACAGCCAAGTCCTGAATAATTAAACCGTCAGCTTTAATCTCTTGCAAAAATAATAAGTAATCCTGGATTTCAGATAGATCGTCATTACCATAGAGGTTGTTTACGGTAATATACAACCGCTTACCCAAATCATGGAGATAATCTGCGGCTTGTTTTAATTCCCGGTCAGAAAAATTAAAATCCGGACGAAGCATACGCATATTAAACCGCTTGCCGCCGGCATAAACTGCATCTGCTCCCGCTTGAGCTACACTTTGGAGAACGTCCCATTTTCCAGCGGGAGCTAGCAATTCCACTTGGTTATTCAACATTAAGAATTGACCCCTTTTATAAGATGTAATAGAGAATCTTAATTACTATGCTTTGTACCAAATATACAGCGAAGACCGCCAGTATCGGCGAAAAATCCAGTCCCCCAGCAGGAGGAAGTAAACGGCGAAAAGGGCTCATCACAGGTTCGGTAACTTCATATATAAACTTTATGATCGGGTGATACGGGTCGTGGCGAATAAACGAAAGAATGCAGCGCCCGATAATCAGCCACACCAGAACAGTAAAGGCGGTATTTACAATTTGTATAATAAATGCGTTCAACAAAAATCCTCCCCGTTTATTCTTGACCTAGTTGAATGGAACGGTGGTACGCCTTTTCTATGGCATTATAGAATGCACTGCGCAGTCCCTGTTCTTCAAGCTGTTTAACAGCAGCAATGGTTGTGCCTCCTGGAGAAGACACCTGATTCCTCAGTTCAGCCGGATGCTTTCCGGTAATCTCCAACATTTTGATGCTGCCGCCTATTGTAGTAAGTACCAGCTCTTTGGCCAGCTCCCAATCCAATCCTATATGGACAGCAGCTTCCGTCATAGCTTCAACTACCATCATAACATAAGCTGGTCCAGAACCAGATACAGCAGTTATGGCATCCATATGCTTTTCGTCGGTGCGGACGGTTCTACCTAATCCTGATAAAAGCTTTTCTACCTGAATAAGATCTTCTTCACTTGCTCCTTCTCCGGCAGCGATAGCTGTAATACCTTCTCCCACCAGTGCAGGCAGATTAGGCATTATCCTTACTACTTTTCCGTCAGGGGGTAAACAGCTCTGTATGAAGCCGGTTTTCACTCCTGCCGCTACCGAAATCAAAAGCTGCCCAGGCTTCCATGCCTGGGCGGTGTTTCTAAGAACTTCGCCAATCTGGTGAGGTTTAACCGCCAGCAACACTATGTCGGACTGGCCGACCACTTCGAGTTGGTCACCTCTTTGGGCTTGAAAAAGATCCACAAAGAGCTTGGCCTGGCCATCATCAATATCATTAACCAGCAGAGTAGCATAGGGTCGAGGTTCTTTATCATAAATTCCCGAAACAATGGCTTTAGCCATCTTACCGCAGCCGATAACTCCTAATATCATTAGCGGTCTACTCCTGGGGTATTAAACCATCCGGGACGACGTATCACTGAACGGTGATCCCGGGTAATTTCAACATTGCTGGGCGTGAAAAGAAAAATATGCCGACCCAGCTGCTGACTGTGACCATCTAAAGCATAGGTGGTACCGCTGAGAAAATCAATTATGCGCTGGGCTATTTCCGGTGACGTAGCTTCCATATTCATAATAACCTGTTTGCGATTCTTCAGGTGATCAGCTAAAATCTGAACTTCATCAAAGCTTTCCGGTTCGCAGACCACTACTTTCATAGTTTTGTTAGTGTGTATGCTGACTATATTAGCTGGATTCCTGCTTTCTTCTAGATTTTTAGGGATTTCTAATAACTCTTCCCTTACTTCCTCGTGTTCGACACCGAGCCATGACCAAAACTTATCACCAATACCCATTTTTTTCAGCCTCCCTCGCCTATATTATTTCAGCTGGCGTTAAATATGGAAGAACCTATTCTGACCAAGTCAGCTCCTTCCTGTATAGCTACCTCGAAATCCTGGGACATGCCCATGGATAAATATTGGAGAGTAACATTAGGTATTTGAGACTGTTGAAGCCTTTTACGTAACTGAGCTAGTTCCCGAAAAACTGGGCGGGAAGCTTCGGCATCATCACTAAGAGGTGCCATAGTCATCAACCCCATAACCCTAATCCTGTACAACTGATCAATGGATTGAAGAAAAGGCAACACCTCATCAGCTTGTACACCGGCTTTTTGCTTCTCACCGGCTACATTTACCTGCAGTAATACTGGTACTGTCAGATCCAGTTTTTCAGCGCGCTTCTGCAAGGCTTCTGCTAAGTTCCATCTATCCAGCGAATGAATCAGGCAACCTGTGCCTACAACATCCTTTACTTTGTTAGTCTGCAGCCGGCCAATCATATGCCAGCGCGCCTCAGGAACCATTTCTCTTTTGTGAACTAATTCCTTTACCCGGTTTTCCCCGAAATCAGTAATCCCTAGTTTAAAAGCCTCCTGTACCGTTTCTACATTCACAGTTTTGCTAACCGCAACCAGGGTAACACTTTTGGGATCCCTTCCACTTTGGGTACAGGCACTTATAATGCGTTGTCTAACATTATTAAGGTTGGTTTCTAAACTGTGCATGTTACGGGTCCCCTGTTTATGATTTTGGCTCCAAACATATATTAATTCGGCCTCCGTTCAGACTTTTCCTCTTTTTCAGTCAGTTTATACGGTTAGAAAACTAGCTCCAAAAGTAGAGCCTTTACCTATTTCACTGTCCACAAACACTTCTCCTCCATGGGACTCGACAATATGCTTAACAATAGCGAGACCAAGACCGGTTCCGCCATGATGGCGGGAACGAGCTTTATCTACCCTATAAAAACGTTCGAATACCCGGGGGATGCTATCCCGAGGGATACCTACTCCGGTATCAGTAAAAGTAATTATAAGGCGGCTGTCACGGCGCCGACAGCGGATAATAATTTTTCCTTTAGGAGGAGTATATTTAATGGCATTGTCCAAAAGGTTAATTAAAACTTGCCCCAGTAAATCTTCATCCGCATGTATTCGGGGGAGGTTTTGGGGATAAATAAACTCCACATGTAGCTCTTTGTCGCTTATCTGTGGCCCCATTATATTCATGATACCGCGCATAGAACGGACTAGACAGACTGGTCTTAACTGGATATGTCTCTCCTTGGATTCGATTGAAGATAGGCTAAGCAAATCGTCTATTAAGCGGGTCAGCCGGTTGGTTTCGGTTTCAATAATAGACAGGAAGCGCCGGCAAGTATCGCTGTTTTCCATGGCACCATCCAAAAGAGTTTCCACAAATCCTTTAATAGATGTTAAAGGAGTCCTTAGTTCATGGGATACATTGGCAACAAATCCAGAACGCATCTGATCAAAATTTCTAGCTTCCGTCACATCATGAAAAACAGCTACCGCTGCTTCCACTTGGTCATCTTGATTTTTAATAGGCACAACATGAACACGGAATATTTGAGTAGAAGGCCTTATAGTAGTCTCAGTAAACACTTCCTTGCCACTGGTCAGAACCTGACATATCATACCGCTAACCTCTTGGTCCCGGTTGATTTCATCCAGTCTTTTCCCTTCCAAAGCCCCTTCTTTGACTAGAAACAAATGCTCAGCAGCTTTGTTGGCCAGAGTAATCCGAGCCTGGGCATCGACGACAAAAACTGCGTCCACCATACTGGTCAATATTGCCTGAATATGCCTCTGTTCCTTCAGTAGGCTCAACATACTATTACTCCTCTATTTGAGTCTTCCTTCCACAAACCGGTACCCTACTCCGCGTACTGTCTCTATGTAATCTGGGTAATTGGAGTCATCACCTAGTTTCTGGCGCAGGTGACGGATGTGAACATCTACCGTACGGGTATCTCCTGAATACTCATATCCCCACACTTTTTCCAAAAGTGCTTCACGGGTAAATACCTTGCCCTGATGGGATACCATTAAACACAATAGTTCAAATTCTTTGGGGGTTAGTTCCAATTTATCCTCACCTAAAAAGACCTCGTACTTTTCCGGTACTACAATTAAATCCTTAATTACATAGACCTTTTCACCCACTGCTTTTTCCGCTTCAAGAATCTTCAAAGCTCGCAAGCGAGCCTTGACACGGGCTACCATTTCCCGGGGACTAAAGGGCTTTTTAATATAATCGTCTGCTCCCATTTCCAAACCCAATACCGTATCGATCTCATCACCTTTAGCTGTGAGCATTATTATCGGTATCGAATTGGTAGTTGAGCTCTGCTTTAAGATCCGGCATACCTCTAAACCGTCTACATTAGGCAGCATGATGTCCAACAAAATCAAATCAGGATGTTCAGCCTGAACCATGTTCAGAGCACTGCGGCCGTCATTGGCCACAATTACCTGATAGCCTTCTTTCTCCAAGTTAAACTTGACCAGTTCGACGATATAGTCTTCATCGTCAACCACCAGAATTTTATACTGCTTCATCACCACTACCTCTTAACAAGAGCAATCAAAGCTGCCATGCGGCCGGTACGCCCCTGTTCCTTTCGATAAGAATAAAAATAGTCAGTATGACAAGATGTACACCAGGGCGAAACACTAGTTTTCCTCTCCTGCACCCCACAATTTACGGCACATCGACGGATAGTTTCCTTTAGATCCCACATTATTCGATTCTGATCCATTATGATTATATCATGATCATGGGGGAATGCAGAGAACACTTTGCCGGCTAAATCAGCTTTTATTTCGAAACAACATTTATCAATCCCAGGCCCAATGTAAACCAGCACGTCAGCAGGCTGACAGCCAAACTGGTCATACATAATTTGCAGGGTTTTAGCAGTGATCGAACCAAGGGTACCCTTCCAACCACTGTGGCACAAGGCCACTACCTGACGAACTGGATCAAAAAAGTAAACAGGAATGCAATCGGCATAGAAGGTAGCCAATACTAATCCGGGAGTATCTGTTACCATACCATCCGTATTGGGCAGGGCATCTTCATAGCAAATCGCACCTAAACCAGCACAACTGCTATCAACCACAGCCACTTCACAACCATGAACCTGCTGACAGCACACCAGGTTGGATAAATCACTTCCCATCAGCTTCACTAGCTGGTAGCGATTAGCCAATACCGATATGGGAGCATCCCCCACATGCAAAGCCGCATTTAAGCTAGTGAAGGGTCCTTGACTGCATCCACTCTGGCGAGAGGAGAACACAACTCGAGCTCCTTGCTTCTCCCAAGAGGGTATGTTTAAGAAGGATATATTGTTTTGCACCTGCCATTTTTCCCGGTTCATTTGTGAAAACCATCCTTTTTGCATAGAATAGGTATTACAGAGGTGATGCTAGGTGAATTGTCCTCAATGTGAGCAAGAACTGGATAATCAAAACCTAAAATGTAATAACTGCGGCTTCGATGCAAGCTCTATTAGTTGGGTTATGCTTACAAAAGTGCTCCCACCTAATGATTTGGTTATCGAGAGTTTGTTAAAATCCTACGGTATCCTACACAAGATGATCAGGTACGATATTCCCCAAATGCCAGTAACTGTAGGACCCTTAGCTGAAGTCAAGGTTTTGGTTCCGGAACAAGTTCTCTCAGAAGCTCAATCTCTTCTTAAAGACTTAAATGGGGAATCCGATTAATACCTTTACCTTAAATAAGACAGGTGATCTATTCATGCTGACTATTAGTGAAGTAGCCCGCCGGCATAGTCTCAGTAATCGCCAAGTGCATGAAATGGTGCGTTATGGCTACTTAAATGTAGCAGATATTAAGCGCCGTTCAGGCCGAGGCTTGACCTATCTTTTCTCGGAACAGGAAGTTAATAATCTCGATGTCCCTTTTATACTTCAGGAGATTAGTTATAGAAAAAGGCGCCACCCGCTCAGTTCAGATGCAATAGATTTTCGCCGTGTTAATCAGGTACTGAATTATTATGATAGGTTCCTGGAGTCTATCCAGGAGCACCCCTACCAAGAATTTTTGATGACCTGTTTCTATCTATTTCACCTAAATCATTACGCTAAAAAATATCAGGAACTATCAACTGAACTGTACCAATTAAAAAATCAGGTTATACGAAAACTGTATAATCACTTTAATGACTTGATTGAGGCGGTATATTTGTTGGGTCCTGACCGCAAGCGTATATGGCTGTGTGAAGACTGTAAAGAATCAGCCCGTGCAGCTGGTATGTCTTATGTAGATTACTTAAAAAAGGGCTATTATTGTCCCAAATGTACCCTAGGTTCCGTTGATAAAGAATACTACTCCCTGGTAGAATTTCGTATTGTTCTGGACGATTACCGCTTTACTTTTCATCTGCCCCGAACTTCCACCCTACGCTGGATGAAAAATCTCGACAGCCTCCCCCAATCAGTTCGTGACATGGGAAACTACCAAGATCATATGTATCTTTACGGTCGTACTATAAGCCGTATTGAAGAACGCATTCTCCCCCTGCCGGTCATACTGGAAAAGCTGCAGCAATTTCTGGCAACTGATTTGACGGATAATAGATAATCCTCAAGACTTCTTAAGCTGATCTATAGTCTTAATAAAACTATTTAGATCGGTAAACTGCCGGTATACCGATGCAAATCTCACGTAAGCAACCTCATCCAGGCTCTGTAAGTGATCCATTACCATCTCGCCTATGGTACGACTGCTCACTTCCCGGTCATAGTGTTCCCGAAGCTCTCGTTCAATAACACCTACCAACTGCTCAATCTGATCTAAGCTAACCGGCCTTTTCTCACAGGCTCGGGTGATTCCTGCTATAAGCTTGTCCCGGTTAAAAGGTTGGCGATTACCTCCCTTTTTTATAACTAGCAAAGGTCGCTCCTCTACCCTCTCATAGGTAGTAAACCTTCGCTTACATGCGTTGCATTCACGGCGACGACGAATGGAACTGCCATCATCACTGGGACGTGAATCCAGAACTCGGCTCTCAAACTCCTGGCAATAAGGACATCTCACTGTTATTCCCCCTAACAGGAGGTAGTTTTCTGCCCTTATTATGACCAAACTCCTAAAACAATTCAACTGGTTATAAGTTGTCTTCATCCAGTAGATAGTCTCGCCGGTATTCATCTATTTCACTTGCTGCCGGCACTTCTACCAGAATAACATCCCTCCCAATACGGACGATTTTGTGCCATGGTACCACTATCTCCTCACGCTTGGTAAACAGAAAACCTCTGACTCTGCCCGGCAGTACCAAGGCCAACACTTTACCATTATCCAGGTCTAAGTCAATATCGATTATATTGCCCAGCTTTTTCCCGTCTAGAATATTAACTACATCACGGTTACGCAAATCAGATATTTTTATCATTGCCATTCACCTCTTCATAACAAGAATATGAAAACCGGTTTAGAAAATATGAGTAAACCAACCTCGATTGGGAACTCGTATTAAGCAGCTATTTTTCATTAAAGTTTTAAGAGAACATTATCGATATAACCATTAAGTGAACATGCGGGCTGGACTCCTTGTGAGAGGTCCGCGTTGGTGCAGAACGACTGATGCGCCACCACAACAGTATACACAAGGAGGAGCAAATCCTATGATCAGGTCTCTCTACACGGCCAGTACGGGTATGTATGCCCAGCAGATGAATGTGGATATACTGGCCCACAACATGTCCAATGTGACCACCACCGGTTTCAAACGCCAGCGCATAGAATTTCAAGATTTGCTTTATCAAAATATCAGGCGTCCTATTGCCAACGAAGAGGTGAACCAGCCCAGTGGCTTGGCGGTAGGCTTAGGAGTGCATCCAGTAACCAGTTATACCCTGTTTACCCAGGGTAATCTGCAGGAGACCGGTAATCCCATGGATATAGCTATCAATGGCAATGCTTTTTTTCGAGTGGAAGTCCCCGGCTACGATGACTATGTTTATACCCGTGATGGAAGTATCAAGATAGATGCTGAAGGCAACCTAGTCACTTCCGATGGTTATTACTATGTGGGACCAGATGCTTTAGATCCGGAAGCCTATGATATTGCTATTGAAAGCAATGGTATGGTTACCTACAAACTCCCTGGTGACGAAGAGATTTATGAAGCGGGGCAATTAGAACTGGCTACCTTTGTAAATCCTGCCGGGCTTGAAAAACTGGGCCAAAACTTGTACCAGGTAACATGGAATTCTGGAGATCCAGTTGATTGGGACCCCGAAGATAATCAAAGCATTAGACTGGTGTCAGGATATCTGGAAGCATCAAACGTACAAATTGTGGAAGAAATGGTTAACCTAATCACCGCTCAGCGGGCTTATGAAATGAACTCCAAAGTGATTCAATCTTCTGATGAAATGCTGCAGACAGCAGCCAATCTACGGAGATAGAGGTACTGAACAATGAAAATCGATGGAACTTCTTATCTGATGAAAACGCAGACTACCATTGATCCACTTAAACCCGCTTGGCCCGATAAAGGCGGTAAGGACTTTGACAGTATTTTGAAAAATGCTGTTCATAGCGGTGACCAAAAACGTCTCTATCAGGCCTGTCAAGATATGGAGAGCGTGCTCATGGCTAAGGTGCTCAACTCCATGCGGCAGACTATACCCCGCAGTGATTGGATGGGGTCGAGCTTTGCTATGGATACTTTTGAATCCATGCTATATGATGAGTATGCTAACCTGATAAGCCAATCCCGAGCTTTGGGAATTGCCGATGTTTTATACCGGCAATTGAGTGATCGGCTCTCACCCATCCAACCACCTGAAAAAACAGTTGCTGATGAGCCCTCCCCATGAGGGCTTATGGTATAGATTATCCAGCATGGAATCACGACCGGTGGGAAAGGTCGTGATGAGATTACTGGGTGCTAGATGGGAATATGAAACCCACAGCCCTGTACAGAGTCTGTGGGTTTCATATTCGGGGAAAGATAGGCAATTACATAAGTATTACTTGGCTCATATATGAACAGCTTTTTATCTGAGAATATTGTTAGCAATAACAACTCTCTGAATTTCGCTGGTTCCTTCATAAATCTCAGTGATCTTAGCATCGCGCATCATTCTTTCAACTGGATATTCCCGGGTATAACCATAACCGCCCAGAATCTGTACGGCCTGAGTTGTTACCCACATGGCCGTTTCAGAGGCCTTCAACTTAGCCATGGCGGCATCAAGAGAATAGGGCATATCATTGCTTTTTCTCCAGGCTGCATCGTAGGTCAGCAGACGGGATGCCTTAATTTCCAAAGCCATATCTGCTAGTTTGAACTGGATAGCCTGCAGAGTTGATATGGGCTTACCAAACTGAATTCTCTGTTTGGCGTATTCGCGAGCATATTCATAAGCTCCCTGAGCGATACCTACAGCTTGGGCAGCTATACCAATACGTCCTCCATCCAATGTCTGCATAGCCATTTTGAAACCGTCGCCTTCTTTGCCTAACAGGTTGTCTTTGGGAATGCGGCAGTTTTCAAAAACCAAATCACAGTTCTGGGTGCCTCTTAAGCCCATTTTACGTTCGAATTTACCAAAGCTGAATCCTGGGGTCCCTTTTTCAACTATAAAAGTACTAAAGGCTTTACTCTTCATTTCTTTGGGGCCGGTGCGGGCGAAAACTATATAAATATCGGCAGCTCCAGCATTAGTAATGAAGATTTTGCGCCCATTTAGCACCCATTCGTCTCCATCTAGTTCTGCTTTAGTTGCCATACCAATAGCGTCACTACCAGCATTAGACTCGGTTAATCCAAATGCTGCCTGTTTGGAACCTTCTACGAGAGGAATTAGAAATTTTTGCTTCTGCTCTTCGGTACCCCATTTCCATATAGGCCATACACCAAGGCTGACATGAGCTGAAAGAGTATCAGCTGCGGATGGATCTACCCTGCCCAGTTCCTCAACTGCTATAGCATAGGCAATATAATCGAAACCAGCACCGCCGTATTCTGGTTCAAAGGGTATACCTGTTAACCCTAGTTCTGCCATCTTAGCAAAAACCTCAGGATCATAATACTCTTGCTCGTCTCGTTCTGCCACTTTTGGAGCCAATACTCCCTCAGCGAAATCACGTACAGACTGCCTAATCATCTCGTGCTCTTCCTTAAGTTTAAAATCCATTCTGTCATCTCCCTTTCTTCTATAAATCTTTCGCAGTACTGTATAGTTACCAAAAGTCTGATTTTGTTTGCCATCTGTTGCCATTCAATAAAAGTAGGAATATACAGTCATTTTTCATAATAGCAAGAATCATGCCAAGCCCAAATAATAGCCGTGCGGGTCATTTATACCGCTTCTTTGGAATAATTTATTTGCTGCCAAAGCCATCAACCTAGCATGTTTCGGTACGATACAAGAGTAAGAATTTCACCATGAACGTTGGAGATCCTGTAACAGAAGCAACCCAAATTTGGTTCAAGTGATTAGTTTTTGAATCGCAGTAAAAACTAACCTTTAATTCTATTATTTATTCGTCCAGTAGCTGTCTAAATTAAGCAACGTGACAATGACTTACCTTTTTATCATTTGCTAAATCGGTGTTTATTATGATTTTAGCTTGTGAATCATTTTTTAATCACTTTGGAGTGGGCTGGGTTAGACTGTTTCAGGGGTGATATAACCATAGTATACCAAAGAAGCTCAGAATAAGTAAGGCAAGGGGACCGTATTTTGGTCCCCTTGCCATGGCACTATTTAAATAATCCCATCACACCGCGGAAAAATCTCTAACCATATTATCCAAAGAAGCGGAACAAAAGCATAACACCACTAGATGTGTCCTGGGAGTTGTTTTTGAATTCCATCACCGAATTCTTCATTTCTTCCAGTATCTTATCTAATTGGTATTCCTGTTTTATGATTTCGTTCAACTGGATGTTAACATAGGCTTCGGAAAACTCTTCCCCGTATTCATTTCTGGTTGATGACACACCTCTGGTGTATAGCATCATCATATCACCCTGCATGAAATCGAAATGATTCTGCTGGAAATTAACGTTTTCCATATTAGCTAGAACAAAGCTTTTGACCTCGTTCACTTCTTCGAAGTTGGTGCCTGCCCGCTTAATAAGAGTATTGGGCTGACCGGCATTGACATAATCCATTTCACCAGTCTTCAGATCTACAATACCTACAAATGCCGATACAGTTAAGCCCTCGGTATTATTCTGGCTAAGCTGGTTACGTCCAGTTCTTCATCCAGTTGGTTAATGCCCAATATAAAACCGCTAACCCGGCGGCAAAGTACTATTTTATCTGTTAGACCAGGTTCACTACTGGTTCCGGCTGTGCTCTCCGTTAGATATCTGAAAAAGTTGCCCTCACCTCTTATAGTGCGGCCTAAGTGGTAGTCTTCCAGTGAAAAAAACATCTTGTACAGAGATATGGCAAGTCCTTTAGTGGGTAGTTTTTCTTTTACGTTGTTATGGAGAAAGGCATAAATGGATTCATATTTCCTGTCATAGGCAGAGGATAAAGCTAGAAGCAGTAAAAACCTTTCATAATCGTTGAGGTGAACCTTTTTACAAAGCACTTCTATTCTGGGAATAAAGCCCCCAGCTACTGAAGCCTTGAGCCTGGTTTCGATGTGATCATGGGCTTTTTCTATCTGTTTTCTGATCGCCGCTGATACCCCTTTAGACCGTTCTGCCAGACGATAAGCCAAAAGAGAATCAACGATCTCGGCTGGTGAAAAAGCTAATCCCCGTAGATGAGCCTCTTCCACGTTTAGGGGTGCGCTAGACTCGTTCATTCCCTTGTAAGCACAGGCTACATTCAAAATAATATCGAGAAAGG
>FZPS01000076.1_pt517 | contig 18871 bp, 21 predicted proteins | sample 1817821 | NCBI WGS metagenome assembly FZPS01 (sample SAMEA104158645, study PRJEB21678) | metagenome | place: Germany | collected 2015-04-21
GCGCAGAGGTATAATACCACGGTGGAAGCGATTATGAGGGCAAATGATCTGAACCAGGATATAATTTATCCCGGGCAAATCCTTCTGATTCCCGCCACTGGTGTGCTATAGCCACTGGTGTATTGGATTACCATAGACACTATGGCTATCATAGACCTGGATTACTATAGGCACTGGAGGACTATAAAGCAAAATTCGCCCATCCGTTCTTTGGTATCGATATTCCCTATTCGAAAACGAGCAAACCTTGTCGAGCCGGGTACAGTCTTTGCGATCGCGCGCCCGCACGCGACCCCGGATCCTTGTTTGCTCTTTCTTTTGATGGCAGGAAAACCTTAGTATAGTGCAGAAGATCTTGGTAATAATTTTGTTGGGGTCTTTTTGTTTATTTTTTGAACAAGAAAGGGGAGTAGTAATGCGGAATAATTCTATGCACCCGATGCACCCACCCACAGAAAACACACCCCGGCAGGACCTTCCTTTTTCTTTGCCCCCGTTGTTCCTCAGTGAGACAGGGGAGAGGATCAGAACTATCGAAGAGTGGAGGGAGAAACGCCGGCCGCAACTCCTTGAACTCTTCCGGACCCATGTCTATGGACGGGCGCCGGTAGAAAAACCTGCCGGCTTGCATTTTAAGGTTGACGCGACCATCCCGGGTCTCTTTTCCGGAAAGGCTGTCCGCAAAGAGGTGAGCATCGGTCTTTCCGGACCGGGAGGGGAGGGGAGGATCAAAGTCTTTGTCACTCTCCCCACCGGTAGCGCCCAGCCTGTACCGGCCTTTTTGCTCATCTGCCATCTGCCGCCGGAGCTTATTGATTTACGGGAATCCACCCCCTTTTGGCCGGTGGAAGAGATTATAAAACGGGGTTATGCTGCCGTCACCTTTTATACTGCCGATGTGGACCCGGATGAACATGACGGTTTTCACAACGGTGTCCACGGCGTTTTCGCCCAGCCGGGAGAATCCCGTTCCCCGGATGCCTGGGGGACAATCGCCGCCTGGGCATGGGGCGCCCGGCGGGTCATGGATTATTTGGAGAGCGAGCCCGCTATTGACTGCCGGCGGGTGGCGGTGGCAGGCCACTCCCGGGGTGGTAAAACCGCCCTATGGACCGGGGCAAACGATGAACGTTTCGCCCTTGTGATCAGCAACAGCTCCGGCTGTACCGGTGCGGCGCTGGCCCGGCACATGCGGGGTGAGACCGTGGAAAAAATAAATACCGCTTTTCCCCACTGGTTCTGTGAAAACTACAAGAAATTTAACAACCGCGAGGAGCAACTGCCCGTAGACCAACACCAGTTACTGGCGTTGATTGCTCCCAGGCGCTTATATATCAACAGTGCCAGTGAAGATGCATGGGCGGACCCGGAAGGGGAATTCCTCTCCTGCCTCCACGCGGAACCCGTTTACAGCCTCTTCGGTCTTCCGGGGTTGGGGGTTACCGCCATGCCGGAACCCGGAACTGAGCTTCATGAGGGCCATCTCGGTTACCACCTGCGAAAGGGCGGGCATGAACTGGGTTTGTATGACTGGCAGCGATACCTGGATTATGCGGATAGGCATTGGCAATGACTGAGCACATTCGTAAGCTGCTATGCACCCGTTGTCAAGAAAAAAGATTTAATGCCGGCAGTGCCGGATAGCCGGTATTTATAGTTAGGAAGAATAGTACTGTCCATGGTATGGTTAGAATGCCATGGGAGGGTAGGGTAGAGTAAGGAAAGAAAAATCAAAGAAAAGAGGGTATTCTCAGTGGTCAGCACACTTTCGATTGGTTTCATGATCTTCTCCGCGTTGCTCGTTTTTCTCCTCCCGCTGGGCCTCGCGGTCTATATGTACAAAAAAGAGCAGATTTCATTAAAAGCAATTCTAACCGGCGTTGCGGTTTTTGTTCTTTCGCAGCTCCTGATCCGTATCCCCATCCTTAACATACTCGGCATGCAACCCTGGTTCAAAGGTTTATGGACGAATATCTTTTTTAGCGCTGTGGTTGTCGGTGGGTTTTCCGCAGGACTCGTCGAAGAAATCGGCCGTTATCTTGGTTTCCGTTTTTTTCTGAATAACGAATTATCGTGGAAAAATGGAATTGCCTACGGTATTGGCCACGGCGGGATTGAAGCCATCTTATTAGTGGGTACGTCCTATATCAATAATATCGTGACAAGCTTCATGATTAACAATGGCACCTTTGACCGGGTAATTGCGCCGCAATTAGATGGTGAGATTGCTGCGTTGATCAAGACCCAACTAATTGAAACCTCTCCTTTTTTATTTCTCGCCGGAGGCTTGGAGAGGTTTTTCGCCATAATCATCCAGATAGCCCTCTCCTTAATAGTGCTTTATGCGGTAGTGAAAAGGAAATTTCTTTTCGTTATTTATGCTATTCTCCTGCATACTTTAGTTAACGGCCCACCTGTTATCCTTCTTCAGCAAGGTTTTAATGTCTGGGTCGCCGAATTGTATGTCTTCATACTGGCCGCAGTCGCGTTGTTATTCATCCTCAGATCGCGGAAACTCTTTGTACTAGAATACCAACTGAATAACAACTGAGACAAAAGACAGGATGATTAGGTACCAAAGAAGAAAATGGTAGGGGATATTCTTATTTAAAAGAGCTAAGGACAGGAATAAAAGAAAAAAATCCGGCGAATCCGGGCAGTAAAAATACCCGATCCGGCCGGATTTTTTTGTCGTTCCAACTAATCTACATCGATGGTATGCAGATAACCTGGCCAATCTGCAACCTGTCCGGATCCACATTGGGATTGGCCCGGATCAGGTCATCTACCGTTATTCCTGCCCTTCTGGCGATACTAAAGAAGGTGTCACCCGCTCTGATGATATAGGGAGTAGTACCGGAAGGACAGGGCGGCTCTTCGCCCATGGGAATGCAGATGGTCTGGCCGATTTGTAGTCTGTCCGGATCCACATTAGGGTTGGCCCTTTGGATCGCATCTACCGTTGTTCCAAACCGCCGTGCCAGGGCGAAGAAGGTATCACCGGCACGGATCGTATAAGCAAAGGTTCCCGGCGGACAAGGAGCTGGGACGCCAGGAATACAGATGATCTGGCCGATCTGTAACTGGTCCGGGTCTACATTGGGATTAGCCCTTTGGATTGCATCTACCGTTGTTCCAAACCGCCGTGCCAGGGTGAAGAAGGTATCACCGGCACGAATAGTATATTCGAAGGTTCCCGAAGGACAACGGGTTGGTACACCAGGGATGCAGATGATCTGGCCGATCTGTAACCGGTCCGGGTCTACACCGGGGTTCGCTCTTTGTATGGCTTCCACGGTTGTGTTGAACCTCTGCGCTAGAGAGAAGAAGGTGTCACCGGCACGAATAGTATATTCGAAGGTCCCCGAAGGACAACGGGGTGGTGCGCCAGGGATACAAATAACCTGGCCGATCTGTAGCCGGTCCGGGTCTACACCGGGGTTCGCTCTTTGTATGGCTTCCACGGTTGTGTTGAACCTCTGCGCTAGAGAGAAGAAGGTGTCACCGGCACGAACTGTGTATTCAAAGGTTCCTGACGGGCAGGGAGTTGGTTCCATATCTCTGGGAATACAGATGACCTGGCCGATCTGTAACCGATCCGGGTCTACGTTAGGGTTGGCTCTTTGAATAGCTTCTACGGTTGTATTAAACCTTTGGGCTAGAGAAAAGAATGTGTCACCGGCACGGATAGTATATTCAAATGTTCCTGCAGGACATCGCAATTTACATTCACCTCCTGGTTAAAGTTAATATATTCAAAGCCTGGCAGGAAGGTGATCTGAAAAAAGCCTATTACAGGAGTTATCTGTGCTGCCCGGTATAGATCCGGCAAATATCCGGCAGGGAAACAAGATAGTACATATATATTTATACCAAAAATCCTCATAAACTTTAGCATGCTAATGTATATTTATTAGCATCCGGGATCTTGATTATATCATAGCTAAGGGATTAAACATGGGTAATTAAGCGGTTATAGTTGCAGATTAAACAGAAAGAGAAATAGTGTCCTGACCAATTCTGACCTTAAAGTAATGAATTGGCTGGGGAGGCCATATTTTGAAGGGGCAAAGGCACAAAGACGTAAAGGGCTCCAAGAAGGTTTTAAAGGGGGATTGGAAAAGTTTTTTTAGGAGGATAGAGAGAGGTTTAAGGGGTTTGAGGAGTCTAGGAGGCTTAGAAGATTTAGAAGGGCGCTTTAGGTGCAAAACGCCAGACATATTGGATGCCCCCGGTGGCATATCCGGCGTATTTAACTGGCTGCGTACTATTTATTGGCTTGAGTATGCTAAGCACATTTTTTTAAGGGAAAACCCCGGTTGTTCTTTTCTGTTCACATAATATGTATTATAGGACGTAATATGGACGGCAAAACCCCTTTCCCGTAACCGGTTTCTGGCTGCTTTTTTACGTACCCATAGGGTTTTTATATTGGCATGGACTAAAAAACTGATTTTGCGGGCTTTAAACCGGCTTGTTCTTTTTTCTTTCCCAGAAGAAAAAGCCCAAGGAAAAGAGGAACATCTGCAGGGTTATTTCCGGTACGCCATATTTCAGTTCATTCAATGCCTGGCCTATTGAGCCTGCTTCGCTAATCGCCTCCGGATCCAGGAGATTGTGAAGGAAAATTGGCGAACCGAGAGCAGTAAGGCAAAAAAGAATGGCGAACAGCAGGAACCATCCATGCTTCTTTACTAGAATGACGCCAAAAAACGGATATAAGAACAAGGAAAGGATTCCCCCGCGAATAATGCAACCAAGAAACACTACACCGGCCATGGCGGGATTTTCTGGACCCAAAGGCCGAAACAGCTCAAAATGCTCTATTGTTTTTAGGGCCTTTTCATAATCGAACAATTGGTAGCTAATCATCCCAACAATAAAATAAACAATGGTATACAAAAGAATAAACCGGGCTACGTACCGAAAAACATTTTTTTTCACGCCTTATTCCCCCTTCCCCTTTTCTCCCAACGTAGAAAAAAGGTGCAAAACAAGAACACCTGAACGGCGGTGGCCACCAGCACCAGAAGATGTTCGCCAAAAGTAGTCTTTGTATATATCATTCCTTCAAACGAACCTGGCAACGGTTCAATCGAACCCAGAATGGCAAGGCCCCAAAGCGCGCTGAAAAGAACCAGGTGGCCGCGGTTGCTTTTCACAAAGAGATCATAAAAGGGAAAAAGAACAAGAGCCAAAATAATCCCGCGGATTGTTTCCGGCGCCACCGCCGGCCACCCAAGGCGGTACGGCCGGAAAAAATCAAGGGCAACCCGCCTTGATTCAGGCAGCTTCTCTTTGAAGAGCAAAAATAGTGAAGCTATTACCGCCCAAGTGACAAGATGAATCAGGAGAAAACGCATACTATAACTCCAGAAGTTCTTTCTTATTGTCCTCTCCAAGATTACCTCTCCTTTCTTCATAAAATAAATACTTCCCTATCCTGTACTTAGAACTCTAGTAGCCGTACCGTATACCGTGGGGATAAGATACTCTTGACCCTGCTATTTCCCAGGTAGGAATATTATAAAGTAAGTCAAGGAATATTGATAACAGGCTGATTTATAGCACTACTTCACCGTCAAACGGTAAATTAGAAGCAGAACCAAACCGGCGCCGGCAAAAACAAAAACGAGAAAAGGGAAAATTGCTGCCAAACCGACCAAGGTTCCGAATATGCCCCCGGATGTCTGGATAAAAATAAGCTCTGCTGAGACTGTTTTTGTAATCAACTGCTCTATTTCGGCTTCGTCCATCTTCTCCAATTGCTGCCGGATGATTGATTCCAGGTCTAGCGACCGCAGGCCGGTAATGATAAACCCGGTAAAAACCTCTTCTACTTGTTCCCGGTTTTCTCCTATATACTCCGGGAGTTTTTCCAGAGAAACCTCAACATAAGGAAGAAACCGTTCCAGGGAAGCTGGAAGCACCGAGAGTTCTTTCTTTAAAGTATTAATTACCACCGGTCCCCAGATATTTTCCGTCCACGCCAGCAGTTTCTTTCCCGGTCCAATACCGGACCAATTCTTGATTCTTTCTTTAAAATAGGCGGTGATTCGCTCTTCAGTCGCCGGATCCTCCAATATACGGGTAACCTGTTGTGTAAGAAAGGCCTTTACCTCATTGGCCAGTTTCTTCTCGGACAGCATTTCTCTTACCGCCGGGTACAAGCGATTAAGGAATTCCGGCAGCAGCCCACTCTCCCGCAGATATTTTTGGATTATTTCTGGAGAAATCAGATATTCAGAGACTGCGGCGGCTATTTGGTGTACAAGGTCTGAACGCCTGGCCGGAATCAACCCCTGCCAGACGGCGTTGCGACGCCGGGGATGAAAAAGCATCTTTATGGCCAAACGGTTGGTCCAGTAGCCGACAACAGCCGGCGAAAGAACAGTTGTTACCGGCCGGCTGAAGGTGGCAACTCTTTCTAAGACAAACGGGGAAAAGAAAAATTTTAGAAAGTACTCTATCCCTATCCAAAAAAGAAAAAGGATCCCCAGAAGAAAGAAGGGATAATTAAGGTAATTCAATAAAGAGACCAGTTTTAAGGAAAGAGCGCGTTTATGCAGGTATTCATTTTTGCCCATGTGGCACCGGCCTTTTTGACTTGTTTTTTCCTCTCGTACCAAACCCCATTACCTTTAAATAATTGAGAAAAAACGGGGTAAATAACCTTCAGCAAGCTCCTGGCAGATCTCAATTAACCTTAACCTTTCCTCCTTTTTTAGCCTGCCCGTCTGTTTTTCTAATCTGTCCATCATTCGCCCTTCAATTCCTTCCAGCAACGTTTTCCCGGCCGGTGTCAACGTAAGGACAACTTGCCTCCGGTCAGCCGGGTTCTCTTTCCGGGCTAACAGCCCTTCCTCTCTTAAGCTGTCGACAACTAAAGACAGGCCGGAAGCTGATACTCCCAAAAGCTTTGCAAGGTTCTTAAGGCTCAATTCAGGAGAAAGATTGAGGCAATGAAGGATAATATATCTCTGATAGCCCACCTCCTTCTTCCCGGAAAAGCGGTTCGCTTCAGTAAAGATTCTCCGGTGAAAACAAGCAAGCATGGTAAGGGTGGGTAATAGTTCTTCCCTCATTAGTTACCTCCCATTCACCTAATTACTTTTATTATAAAACTATTCTAATATAAAATAATTTGTTTTTCAAGCTTTTATTTATATTGAATAGACACCTCAGCAAACTACCGGCCTCCCATGAACGTGTCTAAAAAAGGATTTTTAGGCAAAAAAAAAGCTCCCCTACCCTACCTTGCTGCCTTTGTCTTAATATAGTGATAAACCCCGGTAAAAAGGCGGTGAAGCTGATATGAATGCTCTATATATAAATCCTTTTTCCCCAGTAAGTCAGCCTGCTTTCTCCCGGCCAAACCAGACGGATAACAAGATGAGTAAAACCGGGAGGGCAAAGAGGAAGTCGACGATACCAAAGGGTACCATGTTAACCGAATTATTCATGGTGAGCACAGCCAGGATTATCCCGTAAGCTATCGCCCATTTTCTTCCCTTCAACAAACCGGCGGCCGCGATAAACCGCGCTATTCCACATAAAACTCCCGTTATGGCCATATAAACAAGTTTACTGGCAAACTCCTGGCCGGCAAAATCGGCCATAAAGAGATCCGCACCCGGTAAAAAAGCCGCCGCCAGTGCCGTCATTTCGCCTAATCCATGCAGGATAAAGAGTACCGCCGCAACTTTTAAAGGCTTTTTTTTCACTGTCCTTTCCTCCATATTCTCCCCACTCCTTTTCGGTTTTTTCGTACGCGGGATCTATCTCCATATTGCCTGGAGACCCCCCTATGCCCGGACTACCAGAACCACTCTTCCCTCACTAGTGCGCCTGCTTTTCATTGCGAATCTCAACCAAGGGAGGCGCCGGAGGGAGGTTCTTCTCCGGTTAGTTCCACCAGGTCCCCGCCGGCGCTCTCATACTTAATAAGGAAACGGGGTTCGGCGACCGGATACCAGAAATAATACCGGTATTTGGCAGCAAAGACTCCGGCCATTCCCCCTACACCCATCTCCAACTTGAAACAGTCAAAGGTGCCGGCAGGAACCGTCACTTCCTCCCGCTTTATTTCTTGGAGATACATGATAACAGCAGTAAGCGGGCTGCCGCCGCTGCCATCCATCACCAGGCGAAAGGTGACCCTTTCTTTACTGCCAAACGGATAGGCCCGGAAGAGAAAGGAAAGCGTGTGGAAATCATAATATTCTCCACTAAGGCTGAGTTTTTTCTGGACTTCCCGTTCCTCCAGGTCAAACAAGACCCAACCGTCACCGTACGTAATCTCCGTGATCTTTTTGCCGGCAGCATTAAACTTCTGAACTAAACGCGGCCGCCAGTTGGCCTTCTCCGTTATGGCAACGGCGCGGGCGCCGTCTTCCTCAATACTCTCCATCCGGTAAGAATCACCGGTTTCTGTCAAAAGCGCGCTGTGGACCGTATATTTCTTCTCCGCACGCTTCTTCGTCCGGTAGAAAAGCCGTTCTTTCTTCAATTTTACCGGTCCAAAAACCGTTTCTGCCCAGGCTCGGCCTGGCGTTTCATCCTGCTGTTCTCCCCTCTGGCTACTGCTGCCGGGCTCTTTTTCCTGATTCTCTCCAACCGGTCCCTTCAGGAGACGAAGAGCAACCTCAGGATCCGGGGACGGCAAACTCCCGCCTCCCTGCACTTGCATAATTGCCAACCCTTGGATTAAGGAGAAATAGGTGGTAGCCAGTTGGATGGGATCGGCGGGGGCAATCTCACCCGTTCTTGCCGCTTCCTCCAGAAGCGGCGCCACGACTTCCACATAACGGTGGGAGTTTTCCACCGTCATCTTTTTTACTTCCTCCGGTACAGCCTCCGAAGTAAAAGCCTGCAGAATGATGAGGAAATAATAAGGCCCGTCCCCCCGGTAAGCGCCGGAAACAATCATCTCGGTCATTGCTTTGAGCTTTTCCCAGGCCGTCCCGGGCAACTCCGCTGCAGCGACCACCGTTCCCAGGGAAACCTGGTAAGCGATTTTCACCAGTTCCGTGAAGATCTCATCTTTGGACCGGAAATAGTGGTAGATCAGACCGTGGCTTAAGCCGGCGGCTGCGGCGATATCTCCCACCCTGGTTCCAGCCAGCCCGCGGCGGGCAAAGACTTTCAGTGCTGCCTCCAAAATCTCTGATCTCCGCTGTTCCAGTAATTCCCGGTTATCTTCCGGTTTTCGTGGCGTCATTCGCCTATCACCTACTGTTGATTGATTAATTAATCAATGATATAGTATATTATATTTTCTTTTCATACCCTTTGTCAAGGGATTTTTTAACTATCCTAAGGAACAATCCTGAAAAATGCCGTGGCTGTTTCTCCCCTCTTCCCGATTGCTCTGGCGGGCGCCGGTATCTTCAGAATTTGCCCTGGAAAAACCGTGGGGTTTTCCTGCAACCCGTTTAGATCCCTGATCATGGCTACCACAGGCCGGGGGTCGCGGTTGGGATGGAGCGCCCGGGCGATACTCCAGAGAGTATCCCCTTTTTCGATGATTATATTAATAAACGTTTCGCTCTCCTGTTCCCGGTTTTGCACGGTAATGCTGCGGGTGAAATAATGAAAAAACAGGATTAAGCTGAGCAAAAGAAATATGTTCATCAATAAGCGGACCGGATTCACACGCCAACGTTTTCGGTAAACTGTTTGCCGGCTTTTCATTGCTACCCCTCCAAACATATGTTCCTATAACAAAGTATATCACAAACATATGTTTGTTGTCAAGAAAAAGCGAACAATTGTTTGCATTTTTTTATACTTTATGATATACTTGTACCATAATTAAGCTATGCGACTTTTTTCTTATTTATGCCATTTTTTACATAAAAAGGTGGTGACATGGATATGGATGATCTCACCCTACGCCAACAAGAAATCTTAGATTTTATTGCCAAAGAGATCAAAAAGAAGGGGTATCCCCCTTCTATCCGTGAAATCGGCCAGGCCATAGGTTTGCGGTCAAGTTCCACCGTGCACGCACATTTGGAAAAACTGCAATCCCTTGGCTATCTCCGGCGGGATCCCACTAAACCACGGGCACTGGAGGTTTTACGGCAAGAAGAAGAAGAGGCCCCCGGTTTGCCTGCCAATTTCATACCAGTTCCCATTGTTGGCCGGGTAACCGCAGGTGAACCTATTTTAGCCGTTGAAAACATTGAGGAGTATTTTCCTCTCCCCTACAACTTCACTTCTTACAAGGATCTCTTTATGTTAAGGGTGAGGGGCGACAGTATGACCGGGGCCGGCATCTTCGACGGCGATCTGGTCTTGGTCCATAAGACACCCTTTGCCCAAAACGGCGACATTGTGGTTGCACTGGTGGAAAATGATGAAGCCACGGTTAAACGGTTTTTTGCCGACCCCGACGGTAAATACCGGCTGCAACCGGAAAACCCCCGCTATTCTCCTCTTTATCCCGATAGCTTGACTATTTTGGGGCGTGTTATTGGTTTGGTGAGAAAATTTTAACCGGTCATAAATTGCCGGCAAAAAACCGCCTGTCCGGGTTCTCTCTCCCGGTACAGGCGGGTATTTTCATGCCCTCAATTTTCCGGTTCTTCTTAGCCTAGACAATCTCCTTTATTGGGTATTGGCAAGAAAACTCTTCGTAATTTTTCCGTTTTTTCCTGGCGATACGGAGCTTTTCCGGGTCAATGCCAAAGATGTGAAAAAACAACTCGATTGCTTGCTCCCGTCCTTTGTATTCACCAAAATCCTCTTCATTTTCGCCGGTATTTAAATCTTGGTAGGTCTTAAATGCATAAACGCACGCTTTTTCGATGCCGGAAGTCTCCACAAGATCAATTAGCTTCTTGTATTCCGTCCGGCGTGATTCTGCGTGCGTTCGCCAGTATGCGGGGTCAGCGGTTAATTCACTCGCCAGTAGATCCTGTTTGGCCAGACCCTTAAAGCGTTTTAGGGCCCGGACAAGATCGTCCCGGCTCACCTCAATCATGCTTTAGATCCCTCCTCTTTTCTGTTTCTTTTTTCTTTTATATTTCTCTCCCTTTTTCCAACCTCCTTTATTTTTTCTCCTTTATTCTTACTGCCGCCGGGATGTCAAATCAAATATGTAGTAGGTTTGGTCGTCAAACCGTAGACGGTAACAGGAATACGGGCATCCTTCTTCTTCAAAAACCCCTAGCAATTCTGCCTCCCCGGTTAATATCTTTTCCCGGATTAAAGCATCAGTCAGCCTTTCTTCTCCCGGGTTTTTCTCTTCCCGCAAGGGAAAAGGAATTACTCGGCCCATATTGCTTGTATCTCCTTCTCTCGGTTTAAAAAACATTCATACCCTCGTGCCGGTCCTCTCTTGCCGGTCTTTACCGCCAGTTCACTCTGATCAGCCCGGGCAAGACTGACAACTCATCCAGTATTTTCTCTTTAAGCTGGGTATCGCCATGAAGCTGAAGGATAATCAAGGCCTGGTTTTTCTCTTCGTTAATCTCTACATTTACATTTTTAATATTAAAAGCGTGGTCGGAAAAGACTTTACAAAAAGCCACAAGTTGCCCGGGTTTATCTTCCATGGTTCCTTCTACTATTATGCCCTTTGATGAAAGATTTTTCTTTTCAATTTTATCCAAAAAGACAAGGGTAAAAACGGCAAAGGCAGTGGTGACAACTCCCCCCAGGTAAAAACCGCTCCCTATGGCCAGTCCAATTCCGGCAACCACCCAGAGACTGGCGGCGGTGGTCAACCCTCTGACAGTGGCGCCTTCCCGAAGGATGGTGCCGGCGCCCAAAAAACCAATCCCGCTGATCACCTGGGCGGCCAGACGCGCCGGATCCCGGCTGACGGCTTCTTCAAAACCATACATGGAAATAAGCATGACCAAACAGGCGCCCAGTGAAACGAGGGTGTGTGTGCGTAACCCCGCCGGACGGCCGTGACTTTCCCGTTCCAAGCCGATAAAAGCACCCATTAAACTGGCTAAGAAAAGCCGGATAACCAGTATAATCCCGCTTATTTCTCCTCACCCTGTCTTTTTTTTTTCGATAGTCTTTTATGGATTAAGGTTTATTCTCCGGTCAACCATTTTTAAGCATACTATTCACAAGAGTATGCTATTCACAAATCATATAAACATTAATAAGCTACGAGTCTGTCAAATTCGTCGAACGGCAATGCGGGCAGATAACCGTATCCCATTCCACTGTTTCATGGCACCGCAGGCATTCTCTTTTGACCGGTCTTTTACAAAAAGGGCAAAACGCCAGAATATGATGGACGGTTTTTTTACAATGGGGGCAAGGTTTTAGCTCCCCTTTCGGGCGGGTGGAAAAATAGATGGCAAAGACTAACAGAAGAGTAAAAAACGCCCCGATAAGTCCAGGAGTAAAAAGGATAAAAGCACAAAGAATCGTCCACATCAACCAGGAATAATCCCTGGCCCTGGCATCCCGGTAAAGAAAAAAGGCGGAACCCGCGGCTAACACCAGTTTTATACCGATTTCCACTAGAACATTCAGTTTGATCATCCCTTTCGTCTGTTGACGGTAACAGCCTATCCCGGTTAGTATTCCTTTTGTTTATCTATTCCTTATTTCTTCTCTCATTCCTTCTTCTATTCCTTCTCGGAAAACGAAACCGGTGATCCCGGTTTTATTCCGCCTTTTAAAAGATATCACTCTGCAAGGCAGTAAGGATACGGGCCAAAGCCAGTTTGGCATGGAAGTATGAGAGACAGCCCTGGACATAAAGGCTGTAAGGCGGGGTTATCGGGGCATCGGCGCTCAACTCACTGGTGGCGCCGGAGATAAACGTCCCGGCCGCCATAACTATCTTATTCGGATAACCCGGCATCGCGGCGGGTTCAGGGGAAACATAACTTTCCACCGGAGAGGCCTGTTGCAGGCTCCGGCAGACTTTAAGCAATAAGCCGGCTGAGCCCAGATCAATTCTTTGGATAATATCGGTCCGCTCTGCTTCCGGCGCCGGCGCCACCGGAAATCCCAGGTCCTGAAAGACCTGGGCAAATAGGGCGGCAGCCTTTAGCATCTCTGTCACCCGGTGGGGCGCGTCAAAAAAACCCTGGAAAAATAGGCGCAGGTTCAGCAAAGAAGGGCCTACCTCATCCTCAAGGCCGGGAGCATACAACCTGGCTGCCACCTGCTTGATCAGGTGTGTTTCCCCCACCACATAACCGCCGCTGGGAATCCAGCCCCCACCCGGGTTTTTCATTAACGATCCGGCGGTAAGGTGGGCGCCAACCCCGGGCGGTTCACAGGTTTCCACAAATTCGCCATAGCAATTATCAACAAAAAGCACGGGACAATCATCCAACTGCCGGAGGCGGGTGAAAACCGTAGCCAGTTCATCCAAGCCGATAGAGGGCCGGTGTTCATACCCGCAGGAGCGTTGAAAAGCGATTACCCTGGTGGCGGGGGTTATTTCCCGGAGCACGCCATTAAGATCGATCCCCCCGTCTGCTTGCAAAGGAACGGTCTTTGTGGTAATGTCGAACTCTTTCAGGTTCCCGGGGACGTTTCCTTCCAACCCGGTAATCGTCCGCAGGGTATCATAGGGCCTGCCGGTGGCGAAGAGCAATTCATCACCCGGGCGCAGAATACCGGATAAGCAAGAATGGATTATATGGGTTCCGGAGACGATCTGCTGCCGGACCAGTGCCGCCTCTCCGCCAAAGACCCGGGCAAAAACCCGTTCCAAGGTTTCCCGCCCGGCATCACCGTAACCGTAGCCTGTTGAGGCCGGAAAATGGTGGGTCCCTACCCTTTCTTTTTGAAAGGCTACCAACATCCGTTCCTGGTTCCGCAGGCCCCTTTCCTCAAAAACGGCAAAAACCTGGTGCAAGTCTTTTTCTGCTGCTCTGATTAGATCACGAACTTTTCCTTCCGGGCTTGTGGGCAAGGGGCTTTTCCTCCTTTTTCCGGTGGGGATAACTCCCCAATACCTTCTTCCAACCGTCGGTGGCCCGCACATTTTGCTCCACCTTGTTTAAAGCGTTCTTCAGTCCCGGTTCCGACTTGTGCCCAATCATCTCAAAGATTAAGACATATTCCTGCGGGCGCACTTTATACGGGCGGGACTGGACAAAAGTCAGGTCAATATTATTCTCCGCAAAGAAACCGGTGATTTCGTGCAATTGTCCGGGACGGTTGACCCCGAACCTGACGGCCAGCAGGGTCCGGTCATTACCCGTGGGCGGGCTGTCGGTCAGCCCGCAAACAAAAAATCTGGTCTCATTATTAGGATAATCAGCCAAGTTTTCATGGAGGATATTCAACCCATACTCCAGGGCGGTCCGGGGCGAACATAATGCCGCTACCCCCGGTTCTTCCATGGCTTTTACCGCTGCTTCCGCTGTGGAGGAAACAGGCACCTGTACAAGGGTGGGAAACAAGTTGTCCAGTTTATGCGCGCACTGGTTGAGGGCGGAAGGATGCGAAAAAATCTTCTCCACTTCACCGGCGACTTTCATCTTCCCGGCCAGTACATATTCGATATTGACGTGGACCTCATCATTGACTTTAACAAAATCGTGAAAATCGATGAGCGCATCGAAGGTGATGCCAATAATCCCATCCACCATATTTTCTGCAGGCAAAACCGCCCGGTCCGCCCGGTATGATTCTACTTCCTGAAGACAGTCAAAGATATTAAAGAACTTTATCTTTTCCGGATCAACCTTGCCGGTTATGCGTTTCTGATAAAGTAACGCGGCTTCTTCAGAAAATGTGCCTTTAGGTCCTAAAGTTACTATCTGCAATCTTCCGACCTCCCAATTTCCCTTTTTAACCGGTCTTTCTGGTTTAAGTAAATTTACCATATAAAAAACGTCTTTGTCAAGAGAATCTGTTAATGGAAAAAAAGAAAATGGGCACTTCGCCCACTTTCTTGTCTTAAGGGTAATAAATTAATAAAAATAAGAATCAGTTTGGGTTTGGTTCCCGGCTTAAATCTGTTCGATCTTCGGTTCTTTACTCAGGCCGGGCTCCCCACTGAACTCCCGGAGCGGCCGGGCGGGAATAATTGTAGAGATGGCGTGTTTATACACCAATTCCGGCTTGCCTTCACTATCCAAAATAATCGTAAAATTATCAAATCCTCTTACTAAACCCCGCAATTGAAACCCGTTTGCCAAATAAACGGTTACCGGTACGCTTTCTTTACGTACCTGATTTAAAAATCCATCCTGCAAATTGATTACCGGCTTGTTCAAAATCATCCACCTCCAAAAAATATCGGTGTGCATAACACAACATATACCTATTTATTCGACATTGCGGCTATTCTACCTTCTATATACGCCAAGATTTCGGGGAAACTTTCATTTTCAGCCCCGGAGAGAAAAAACCATTTTTCCACCGGTTCCTTTTTAAACCAAGTCATCTGTCGTTTAGCGTAATTCCTGGTCCTCTTCTTCAGCAGCCTGACTGCTTCCTCCAGCGTTGTTTGGCCTTTTACCACCGGCGCCAGTTCTTTATAGCCCAATCCTTGCATGGACTGAAGTTCCGGACCAAAACCCTTTTCCAGTAGGCCTCTCACCTCCTCCAGTAAACCCTGGGCAATCATCAAATCCACCCTTAATTCGATCCTCTGGTACAGCTCTTCCCGGTCCCTGGCGAGCCCGATATAGATCGTATCCTCCGGCAAGGTTTTTCCGTTCCTCTTTTGCTTTTGCCAGGAGGAGATCGGCGCCCCGGTAGTCAAGTAGACTTCAAGCGCGCGCAGGACCCTCTTGAGATCGTTAGGGTGGATCCTTCCGGCGCTTTCCGGGTCGACTGCCGCCAGGCGGCGGTGCATCTCTTCTTTTCCCAGCTCCTGGGCATCTTGGCGCAGGCTGGACCGTAACTCCTGGTTAATAGGGGGCCCCGGGAAATTGTACCCACGGGTCACCGCCCGGATATACAAACCGGTACCGCCGGTTAAAAGCGGCAAAACACCATTTTCTTGCAACTGTTGGCACGTGGCTGAGAATAACCGTTGATAATCGGCGACGGTAAAAGGCTCTGCCGGGGAAATCAAGTCAATTAAATGGTGGGGCACGAGTTTTCTTTCTTCCGGCGACGGTTTTGCGGTCCCGATATCCATGTATCTATAGATCTGCATGGAATCGGCGGAAATGATCTCCGCCCCCAATCGCAAAGCGAGTTCAATGGCGATCTTTGTTTTTCCGGTTGCGGTAGGTCCCGCCACGATAAGCAGTGGCAAGTTCTCTCCTTCACCTCCGTTTAAACATCCGTTCAATCTCTGCTCTTTCCAAAACAACCATTGTCGGGCGGCCATGGGGGCAAGTCTGCGGCAATACGGTTTTACGGAGGTCCCGGAGCAATCCCGCGGCTTCATCCAGGGTCAAAGAGTCTCCTGCCTTTACCGCCCGCTTACAAGCGATCAGGCTCAAGGCTCTCTCCATATAGTCTCTCCTGGCTTCACTCCCGCCGCTCCATTCTGCCAATAGGCTCAGAAAGAGATCCTCCCCCTCGCTGGAGGAAAACCCCAGCGGTGCGCAGCGTAACAAGACTGTTCGCCCGCTGAACAAGTCGAACTCAAAACCCAGCTCCAGCAGTAATTCTCTTTGCTTTTCCGCAGTTTTCAGCTGTTCGTCGGTTAATTCCACCGGAACGGGGGTCAAAAAAGCCTGCCCGCATTGGCCTTTCTTCTTTTGCAATTGGTCATAGATGACCCGTTCGTGGGCGGCATGTTGATCAATAATTACCACCCGGTCCCCCTCTTCAAAGAAGAGATAGGTACCAAAAAGGCAAAAAACTCCTGGTGAGTGCAGGCCCGGGTCTTTACTGAAGATGCTGCCTGCGCCGGTAGGATCTTTTTTCCCCTCCGCAACTTGAAGGGTTTCTGCGTTTTCCGTTTCTGGAAAGGCAAAGGCCGCTGTTTCCCTCTGCCCGCTCTTCCAGGGAACCGTGGTCTTCAGGCCGGTACCGTCTTCTTCACGCTTACTGCCGGCCTCTACTTGCCGGTGATGAAAACGGTAACCCGGGGTCCAGGCTTTTGCCACCAATTCTGTTTGGAGGCAGTCCTTGAGAATATGGAAGACGCCACGGTAAATCTCTTTTTCGTCACTGAAGCGAACCTCCATTTTATTAGGATGGACATTGATATCCACCTGGTCCAAGGGGAGTTCCAGGTAGAGAAGGAGAAAAGGGAACCTGGCCACCGGCAAGAGGGTGCCGTAAGCCTTCTCGGCAGCGGAGGCAATTAGCCGCGAGCGGAACACCCGCCGGTTCAAAAAGAAATACTGTTGCATCCGGTTGGCCCGGGCGATTGGCGGGCGGCCGGCAAACCCTTTAATCCGGAGCGGTCCGTAACTGCCTTGCACCGGCACCAGTTGCCGGGAGATCTCCGGATTGAAAACCTGTTTTATCCGGTTTTCAAGACTGCTCCCTTTCACTGTCGATATGAGTTCGCTCCCTTGATGACTGAGGTGGAAGGCGATCTCCGGGTAACCCAGGGCAATACCGGTTACCGTCTCTTTAATCTGGGTAAGTTCCGCCGGGATGCTCTTTAAAAACTTCAGCCGGGCGGGGGTATTATAAAAAAGGTTTTCCACTGTAACGCTGGTGCCCTTTGGCGCCCCCACCTCTTCACAGGTGATGATCTTACCGCCTTCGACAACAATCCGGGTACCGGGTACCCCTGCCGTCTTGGCTGTCTGCAATGTAAGACGGGATACTGCTGCGATACTCGGGAGGGCTTCTCCCCGGAACCCCAAATAAGAGGAACGGTACAGGTCGTCCAGGACCCGGATCTTACTGGTGGCATGCCTTTCCAGCGCCAAAAGCGCATCTTCCCGGTCCATGCCTTCGCCGTCATCGATCGCCTGGATCTTTTGGCGTCCACCATTGGCCAGGTGAATCTCGATCTTTTCCGCTCCGGCGTCAATGGCATTTTCCAGCAACTCTTTTAAAACCATCGCCGGGCGTTCAATGACCTCCCCGGCGGCAATCTGGTTGATTGTCGACTCATCAAGGATATAGATTTTATTCGCCATTTTTACCTCCCGGAGAAATCCGTTTCCTGTAGGCTGCAAATCTTAATGCACTCCAATATTCCATCCATATTCCCTTGGCGCCTTGCAACCGCTTATTCACGCGCGTGCAAGCAAGTTACGGTGAGTACTATCGCGTTTGGCCGGGTATGGGCTAGGCTTCTTTCTTCTGCCGGGTCAGCCGTTCCTGCCAGCGGTATAGGAGTTCCAGGGCCCGGCGCGGTGTGATCTCATCCAGTTTCAAGGCGAGAAGCTCTTTAGTGAGTTCCTCTTCACCGGGATGAAAAAGAGGCATCTGCAAAAGGACGGGTTTTTTCTCGGCGATCCGGCGCGCCACATTTTTCTCTTCTTTTGCCTCCAGACCGGCCAAAATTGTTCCGGCCCTGTCCAGCAGTGTTTTGGGCAGACCGGCAAGCCTCGCCACTTCAATTCCGTAACTCTCGTCGCTGCCGCCGGGCATAATTTTCCGGAGAAAAATAATTTTCTCATCCTTTTTGGCCACAACGACATTGAGGTTTTCCACCCCCGGCAGGTATTTCTCAAGCTCAATCAGTTCGTGATAATGGGTGGCAAAAAGGGTGCGGGCGCCGATTTTTTCCGGATCCCACAGGTACTCCAGGGCAGCCCAGGCAATGCTTAACCCGTCATAAGTGCTGGTACCCCGCCCGATCTCATCCAGAATCAAAAGACTATCGGCGGTGGCATGGTGGAGAATATTGGCCAATTCGTTCATTTCCACCATAAAAGTACTCTGCCCTCCCGCCAGATCATCGGCTGCCCCCACCCGGGTAAAAATCCGGTCCACCAACCCGATTTCCGCCGCAGCCGCCGGGATAAACGATCCTATTTGGGCCATCAAAACAATCAACGCC
>FZPS01000048.1_pt361 | contig 18860 bp, 23 predicted proteins | sample 1817821 | NCBI WGS metagenome assembly FZPS01 (sample SAMEA104158645, study PRJEB21678) | metagenome | place: Germany | collected 2015-04-21
GGCCTGCAAAGCCCTTATCCCCAGTTCAAATCTGGGTGGCGCCTCCAAAACTTGATATGAAACATTTATTATACAAAAGTCACTGGTTTCAGTGGCTTTTGTTGTATTTACAGAACAAATTTTTACGAGAGAGTACGAAATGGTAAGACTTAACTGCATTGACACTTTATTTATTATTGTGTTAGAATAATAAAGTCAAGACTTATGTGTAGAGGTATATGGTATTGAGCAAGCAAAATAATGACAGAAACAAGTCCGAAAGATATGAAATGTTGCGAGCATTAAGTCAACTGTCACAAATTGGTTTCACAATTGTTGCGTCGATTCTAGTTGGAGTGCTTGTGGGCAGATTTCTGGACAGCCTCTTTGGTACAGGTCCATGGCTGCTGTTGATTTTCTCCTTTCTGGGTGTCGGTGCCGCAGTGAAAAGCTTATTTGATATGTCAAAAGAGGGATGAGCTGAGTTTGCTCTAAGATATAAAAGAAGAGGGTTAGCATGAATATATCTGAGTTGGCTAAGAGAATGATTATTAGGATGTCGATAATAGCAGGAGCTTCGGTGATTGGCTCTATACTTTATTACCGATCTTTTGGTTTCCTAACTTTTCTCTTAGGAGCAGTCATAGGTTTGAGCGCCAGCATCTTGAAGGTAATTCTATTGGAACGTGCTGTGGACAAGGCTATTACTATGGAGAAAGATGATGCAGTCAAATATATCACACTGCACAATATCCTAAGACTCTTAGTTTCAGGGGCAGCTCTATTAATAGGTGCCGTCCTTCCTTTTGTAGAACTGTGGGGCACAGTAGCAGGAGTTCTAGCATTCCCTTTTGCATCATATGGTGAGAGATTCAGAACAAAAAGAGCTCAAAGTCAGGAGCAGAGGCAAGAGCAAAGTAAAGAAAATGGCGGAGAGCAGAGTATCGAAGAGATCACCGAAGAGAATAGCGAAAAGAACAGCGCAGAAAGTGCCAAAGAAAGCACCAAAGAAAGCACTGAAGAGAGCGGAGAACAGAGTAAAGAAGGTGAGTAGATTTGTTAGATATTCGGAACTACTGGGTTGTTGAATTAGCCGGCATCGACGTATGGATAACCGAAACTATCTTCAACACATGGATCATTATGGCGGTACTTATTGTCCTTGCCATAATAGTCCGTATTGGACTAAAAAAGTTCAAAGAAATACCCTTTGGTTTTCAGAACGCCATTGAAGCCCTTGTGGAGATGTTCAATAACTTCGTCAACAACACAATTGGTGCTGAATTGTCGTACGTAGCGCCTTGGTTCTTTATGATATTCGCATTTGTTCTGACGTCGTGCGTATTGAGCACCTTTGGACTAAGGGCGCCGACAACGGATTATGCAACAACATTAGCGTTTTCATTGGCCACCTTTTTTATGATGATCGTCATAGGAATTAGGCATCGGGGAGGAAAGTATCTTAAGAGCCTGTTTGAACCGTATGTCGTCTTTTTCCCTATAAACTTTATTGGTGAGCTAGCAAAGCCTGTATCTTTAAGCTTCCGACTATTTGGAAATATGCTTTCTGGTACTATCATTCTGACACTTTGGTACGCACTTACTCCAACCCTATTGCAGATTGGAATACCAGCAGCACTGCATGCATTTTTTGATGTGCTGATAGGGTTTTTGCAGACTTATATATTTGTTATCATAAGCTTAATGTATATCAGAGGCGCAGCGGAGGAGTAACACAAGAACGAGATAGGTTCAACTTTTAACCATAAAAAATTGGTAATTCAAAACTAAGTGAATTCTTAATCTAACTGGAGGAAACAGAGTATGGAACAAGGTTTAGCAACAATCATGTCCGCGGCACACATTGCAGCTGCATTTGCACTTTTTAACGGGGCATTCACAACATTCGGGCAGGCAAGAATCGCAGCACAGGCCATAGAATCAATGGCAAGACAGCCGGAAGCTAGCTCAAACATCCGCACAACTATGTTTCTTGGTCTGGCATTAGCTGAGACATCGGGAATCTACGGCCTTCTGATTGCAATCATTATGCTATTTGCCAATCCACTAGTAAATATCTATATAAGCTTAATGGGCTAACAGGCTCTGTTGAGCAATGCAAGTATCACTAAGACAGATGAAGGGAGGTCGCATGATTTGGGAAATTTGTTTGTTTTCTTAGCCCAATCGGTACCTGATGGTCGTGTATTTGCTTTGGATCGGCAGACCCTAATAAGCATGGGAATCATGGTCTTAAATGGAATAATACTGGCAGTAGCGCTGTATTTCATATTGTACAAGCCGGTTACTGAGTTTCTGCAGAAGCGTTCCGAAAGGATTCGGAACAGCATTGAGGAAGCTAGTTCAACCATGGCTAAGGCAAGAGAACTAATTAATGAGTATGAGTCGAAGGTCAGTAATATCGATAAGGAATATGAAAGAGTGCTCCAGGAAGCCCGGATTAAGGCTTATGACGAAAGAAAGATAATTATCGCCGAAGCTCACGAGGAAGCAGAGAGGATAAAGAAGCGCTCCGAGAGTATTATTGATGCGGAGAGGGAGCGTATGAGATTAGAGACACGCCCCTATATCATTGAACTTGCAACCTTGATTGCAGAAAACTATATTACCCGAAACATTGAGAAGGAGGAGCAAGAAAGACTCTTTGAGAGCGCACTGGCAGAGCTGGAGGAAGCTCAATGGCGAAAATAGAGAGCTTATATGCGAAGGCACTGTTCGAGATTTCTGAAGAGGGCAACACCCTAGAGAAGGATTTAGATGATGCCATTTGGATTCGAGACAGTCTATCTGACAATGAGATTCAAGCTTTCTTACTAAATCCGGCTTTTTCCGATGCTCAAAAGACCAGGATATTCAGTAACACTTTCTCCAATATGATTAGCAAACATATGATGGGATTCTTGCATCTGATGGTCAGAAAGAACCATGAATCATATATTACTACCGCATTATCCGAATACATTGAAGCAGTAAAAAGACACTTCGGCAGAATTGATGCAAGGCTTGTGTCGGCATCGCCCATGACAAGCGAACAGATAGATTCTATTAGTAAGGCACTGACAGAGAAACTCGATCTACAGGCTGAGATAAAGACAGAAATCGATCCCGATTTGATAGGCGGATTTTATCTTATGGTAGATGGGAAGATATTTGATAATACCATCAGGAGTCAAATAAACAGCTTGAAAAGGCGCCTCTATAAGGGTAATGTTTTGGCACGTATAGTATCGGCAAAGCCGCTCAGCGAGGAGCAGATCAGCTCAATCTATGTGTTGCTAAAAAGGAAGTTCAATACCGAGGTTGAGATAAATGCCGTTGTAGACCCCAGTTTAATAGGCGGGTTCTATATTGTGGCAGATGGTTACTTTTTTGATAACTCTGTCAGAACGAGTCTTAGGGAAATGAAGAAAAATCTGAAGAGGGGAAAGCTTTAATGGTAAATAATCCGGGAAATACGATAAGTGTTATAAAAAAGCAGATTGAGTCCTATTCGTCTGAGCTGGATTTTTCCGAAGCCGGGACCGTAATACGTGTCGGTGATGGAATCGCACGCGTACATGGCCTTCAAAACGCCATGAGTGGTGAGCTTCTTGAGTTTTCTAACGGAACACTGGGCATGGCCTTAAACCTTGATGAGGACAGCATTGGTGTTGTAATCATGGGGTCCGATGTTGGTATAAAGGAAGGAGATCCCGTTAAGCTTACAGGTCGGATGACCGAGGTTCCTGTGGGCGACGGCATGCTGGGACGTGTTGTTAATGCCTTGGGCGAACCAATAGATGATAAGGGGCAAATTGAGGCCGACGGATACCGTCCGGTGGAAAAGCCTGCTCCAAGCGTCATCTCACGTAGCGAGGTCAATCAGCCTCTTCAGACCGGTATTAAGGCGATAGACGCGCTGGTGCCTATCGGAAAAGGACAGAGAGAGCTTATAATCGGAGACAGACAAACAGGAAAGACTGCCATTGCAATAGACACAATAATCAATCAGAAGGGTCAGGATGTATACTGCGTATATGTCGCTATCGGCCAGAAAGCATCCACTGTAGCACGAATAATAAAGGTTCTACACGATACCGGTGCTATGGATTACACTACTGTGGTCCTATCCACTGCAAATGAGTCAGCACCGCTGCAGTACATCGCGCCTTATGCTGGCTGTGCAATAGCTGAGGAGTGGATGAGTAAGGGTAAGGATGTCTTGATTGTCTATGACGATCTGTCCAAGCATGCCGTCTCGTATCGAGCGATTAGCCTGCTCTTAGGACGTCCACCTGGTAGAGAGGCATATCCCGGTGATGTATTCTATCTGCACTCAAGACTTCTCGAGCGCGCTGCATGTATGAGCGAGGAATATGGCGGTGGAACTCTTACCGCACTTCCCATTGTTGAGACACAGGAAGGCGATATTGCAGCATATATTCCGACAAATATTATTTCAATCACCGATGGTCAGATATATTTAGAGACTGATTTGTTTAATAACGGAATAAGACCTGCGATCAACCCCGGTTTGTCAGTCTCCCGTGTAGGAGGCTCTGCACAGATTCCAGCGATGAAGAAGATTGCGGGCCCGCTACGAATTGAGTATGCTCAGTACAAGGAGTTGGCTGCATTTTCGCAGTTCGGATCCGACCTTAGTCAGGACACCGTCGACAGGCTAAACCACGGAGAGCGAATCATGGAGGTCCTTAAACAGCCGCAGTACAGGCCAATGGCAGTTGAAGATCAGATATTAGTTTTGTTTGCGCTGAGCAATAACTACTTGGAAGATATAGAGATAAGATATCTCAGAAGATTTCAAAATGACTTGATACACTATGTTGATGAGCATGCTGCACACATAAAGGATGAAATCCGAAGTACCGGTGAGATATCTGAGGAGCTTGAGGCGGAGATTAGAAAGGTCATTGTTGCGGCTAAGGATCATAGCAGTTATATTTAAGGGGGCATTGGAGTGAGCTCCACTCGAGGTATAAAACAAAGAATAGACAATGTCCGCTCTGTAGAGCAAATCATCAGAGCTATGGACATGGTTGCCTCCACAAAGCTTGTCAGGTCAAGAGCACAGTTGGAAGGTGTAAGGCCAATCTATACAGAGCTAAAGCGTATCTCTGAAGAGGTAGGTACTCTTGAAGAGGCGAAGTCAAATGCGTTTTATAAAACGCGGGAGGTAAAAAACACCCTTTACATTGTGATATCCGGCAATAGAGGCCTTGCGGGCGCTTACAATGCAAATGTCTGCAGAAAGGCTTTAGAACATATGGACGGAACCAAGAATGAGAGACTCGTTATCATAGGTTCTAAGGGATATGAGTATTTCAATAGAAACAAAAAGAATATTGTCCATTCAATTGTAGACATATCGGACGATCAGGTTTATTACGCTTCTGAGGACATTTCGAAAAAGGCAATGGAGTTGTACTTAGCCCGCGAGGTAGAAGAGGTCTATATAGTGTATACACAGTTTGTAAACGTTCTTACAAATGAGCCGGTAGTTGAGAAGTTTCTCCCCATAGAATCGAGTCTTGCCCCATCGGACGTTTTAGAAAAAAGGTATGAGCCTGACTTAGAAAGCTTTATCGACAATCTTATACCTCTATATCTGCATATGTACTTGTTTAGAGCATTCTCTGAATCACATACAAGCGAACATGCTGCCCGTATGGTGAACATGGATGCAGCAGGAAAGAATGCGTCAGAGATATTAGAAGACCTAAACCGTCAATATAACCGCAAGCGCCAGGCATCTATAACACAGGAGTTGACAGAAATCGTTGGCAGTGTGAGCGTACTAAACAAAGGAGGAGCAGATGAAAGAAAATAATATCGGAAAAATAACACAGATAATTGGTTCTGTTATTGATATAAGATTTGAGGAAGATTTGCCCTCCCTGTATAATGCCATAGAAGTGCGTCTTGGTGACAAGATAATCGTGCTTGAGGTCATGCAGCATCTTGGAGACAATACTGTCCGCTGTATCTCTATGCACCCAACCGACGGACTGAAGCGCGGAATGGATGCAAAAGACACTGGCTCTCCAATTTCAGTTCCAGTAGGACAAAAAGTGCTGGGACGAATGGTCAATATCCTTGGTGAGCCAATAGATGATAAAGCGGAGATAGAGGCACAGGAGAGGTGGTCAATACACCGGGACCCGCCCACACTTACCGAACAGGTTGCTGAGCCTGAAATGCTCGAGACAGGCATTAAGGCCATAGATTTGCTCTGTCCCTTCCCAAAGGGGGGCAAGATCGGTCTGTTTGGAGGTGCTGGTGTCGGTAAGACTGTTCTAATTATGGAACTAATTAACAGTATTGCACAGGAGCATGGTGGATATTCAGTGTTCACCGGAGTTGGTGAGCGCACAAGGGAAGGTAACGATCTCTATTATGATATGCTCAATTCCGGTGTTTTGGATAAGACCTCCCTGGTTTTTGGACAGATGAACGAGCCTCCCGGTGTCAGGATGAGGATAGGTCTTACAGGCCTAACAATGGCAGAGTACTTTAGGGATCAAGAGCATCAGGATGTTCTTCTTTTCATAGACAATATTTTCAGATTTGTTCAGGCCGGTTCGGAGGTGTCTGCATTACTGGGTAGGACACCGAGTGCTGTTGGGTATCAGCCAACTTTGGCCACTGAAATTGGAGCGCTTGAGGAAAGGATTTCATCGACCAAGTCGGGGTCAATTACCTCGGTTCAGGCGGTGTATGTGCCTGCTGACGATCTGACAGACCCCGCTACTGCAGCCATCTTCGCTCATTTGGATGCTGTCACTATCTTATCGAGGTCCATTGTCGAACAGGGTATCTATCCTGCAGTGGATCCCCTGAAATCCTCTTCCCGAATCCTTGAAGAGAGCATTGTTGGAAGAGAGCATTATCGTGTTGCACAGGCAGTAGCGAGGATCCTTCAGCGATATAGCGATCTACAAGATATCGTGGCCATCTTGGGAATGGATGAGCTCTCAGATGAAGACAAAAGGATAGTAAGCAGGGCAAGAAAGGTTCAGCGCTTCTTGTCGCAACCTTTCTATGTCGCTGAGAAATACACGTCAAATCCCGGTGCTTACGTCACTATAGATGAGACAGTAAGAGGGTTTAAGGAAATTCTTGAAGGGGCCCACGATGATATTCCGGAAGGGTACTTCCTAAACGCCGGAACTATTGACGAGGTCATCGAGAGATTCAAGATTGCACATGGTGGTTGATATGTCTGAGGAGAAGAGGAGACAGACAAAAAAGTTGGAGCTCAAGATAACCACACCGCGCGGTGAAAAATTTATTGAGGATGCCGACATGGTAATCATGCGGTGTATCGACGGCAACTTAGGAGTGCTGCCCGGTCATGAGCCAATTGTAGCGGCATTGGGGGATGGTACTCTTCGAATCATAAATGGAGATGCCGAAGAGAAGCTCGCCCTGTTTGGCGGCGTGGTCGAGGTGAAGGATGACACCGTCCGTATTTACAGCACCATTGCCCAGCGACTCGAAGAGATTGATCTTGAACGTGCCAAAGCAGACCTTGAGGCTGCAAGAGCTGCAATTCAGGAGATCAAGGATGAGATGCAGTTCCAGAATATTCGTGCACTGATGTACCGCTCTATTGTTCGTTTAGAGGTAGGTCTGCATATGGAGGATACCAGCTATTTTGATGATGATTCTAATGACGAAGCTAATGACAGCTGAGATTAGTATAATTGAAAGATGCAAAACAACAGGTGCACCCGTTTTGGGCGCACCTGCTATTTGTATACGGTATTATAACGTATATACATAAATCTGTGGCAAATGCATATGAGGAGCGTTGAGCCGCGGACTCTTTAGCGGTGGAGTTACAAGTTTATAGTTAGGTGGTTATGAAAATAGATCAGGTTCCTGTTCGTGATCTTGGTTGCGGACGCTCGCCCTATACACAAAGAATGCGATGACTAAACTGGTGGCTGCTACTACTGCCATAATGCTGTAGAAAAGCGCCGATGTTTTTAACACTGCCACCTCGATAAGTGCGTAGGGTGCGAAGAAAATAGCGTGGAGTAAAACGGCGGTGTACAAATAGTAGAGCTTGAAGGGTCTTGTAGCTGAATACCAGACAAGGTACGTAAGTCCAAATGTAAGGGCCAGGTAAAGCAGTCCTTCGATAGCGACAACAGGTATTTCAATCGGTGAGCGATTAGCGAGACTACGCAACAGCTCGGGATAGTCCAAACCTTGTGCGCCTGATCGAATGTTCATATTCTGCTTAAGTGAAAGCCAACTGTATACGATATACTGGATGCCAACAAAAAACATCATATGAACAGAACCGAATCCTAAATGGAATGCCATTGCAGTCTTGTGTGAGGAGTACCACTTTTTTATGAAATAGAAGACCAGGTATTTGCCTCCTTCTACAATGATTCCGGTTCCAAAACCTATTACCAGCATGTATAGTGAGGGATTGGCAACCATCATATCATAAAGTTTCGAGTCTGGGTCTATTACCCAAGTACGCAGCTGTGACTCGGCAAAAAGTACTAACACCATATAAGTAGCTGCACCAATTATGAAGGGCACAAACCTGACCTGAGTCTTGTTTTTGAGCAACAAGAATAAAAGCGGGAAGCCCAGACTGCAAATCAGGCCTGTCGCAAAGTAGGTTGCTATATTGATATTTGGAATAGTCACTGCAGCAAAAGGTATCATTTAATCTACCACACTTCTGATAAATGGTAACTGTGCCTTAACGCTCTCTGTTGAGCTAAATATTAAGTGCTTTCCTGTAGCCGTTTATAAGCTTGTCGATTTTTTGGTTGTATTCCTCATCCACGGTTTGCAGCTCAGGGTTTGAGAGCAGTTTCTCTATCGATTTGCGCGCGCCTTCAGAAAAGGGAGTCCTACAGATGAACTCAGGCACAAAGCTCTTGATCTTGGTGTTGTCGAATACGACGCTCTCACTTTTGTCACCTAGGAGGGGGCCTCTGAGTTCGGGTAGAACTGTAGATATATAGTCTGAGGGAATGTGGACGATGTTCGGGTCCGCTCCGAGGATGTCTGCCTGAATCTGAATAATCTGATTCCAAGTCATTGCCTCGTCTGATGTAATATGGAAGGCATGTCCAATGGAACGGTGATTTCCTAACAAGCCGGCAAAGCCAACAGCAAAGTCAGTGTTGTGGGTTACTACCCAAAGGGAATTGCCGTCACCAGGCACAACAGTGGGTTTGCCGTCCAGCATTCTTTGAAGATACGTCCAATTTGATTTTGCACCTGAAAGGGGTACTATAACCTTTTCATTGCCATAAGTGTGAGATGGGCGTACGACTGTCACTGGAAAGCCATCTGTAATGTGACGCTCAAATAGGACTCTCTCACAGTCCGCCTTTTTTCTGGAGTACTCCCAATAAGGATTGATAAGGGGGGTGGATTCTGTGATGATATAATGGCTTAGTGGTTTTTGATATGCGGAAGCAGAGGATATAAACACGTACTGTCCAGTCAACCCATTGAAAAGCTCGAAATCTCGTATGACATCCGCTGGTTCATAAGCAATCCAGTTAACAATAGAGTCAAATTGTCTGCCAGAGACAGCAGATTTAACGGCTGCTGTGTCCCGGATATCGGCTATGAGGTACTCAGCGCCCAACTCTTCGAATTCTCTGTTACTGCCGCGGTTCAGTAGAGTAACAGAATGTCCGCGCGAAAGGAGCAGGCGAGTGACCTCAGTACTTATAAGGCCTGTGCCTCCTATGAATAAGACCTTCATTACTCTTTACTCTCCCATTAGGTTTTTTAGTTCCAGTATCAATTTAGCAGCGCCTTCGATTCCAGTTGCTGCTGTATTTATCGAAAGATGGTAGTTGTCGACGTCGGTCCAATCGTTTCCAGTATAGTAGCTGTAATAATTCTTGCGCTGTTTGTCGAGACGACGGATGTTGTTCTCAAGCTCCTTGTCACTTAAGCCCGGATTGTCATTTCGTAGATTGGCGATGCGAGCTTCGATAGGGGCGTGTGTGAAAACAGTAATTAGACCCGGATGTTCACGGAGTATGTAATTAGCACACCTACCGACAATAATACATGACTCCTCTGCAACGTTCCTTATAACATCGGCTTGAATTGAAAAAAGTCTCTCCCCAGACAGGGCATCATCTTGTTGGTAAAACCAGCCCTTCGTCGCGTATGAATTCATGACCATTGAATAAAGCAGACTTTTTGACGGTCTCTCGTCAACATTTTCAAAGATACTCTCCACGTATCCGCTTTCTTTGGACGCAAGAGCAATCAGCTCCCTGTCATAGAACTTGACACCGAGCTTTTCCGAGAGGAGCTTACCAAGTTTTCGGCCACCACTTCCATATTGGCGGTTTATGGTGATAACGAATTTGTTGGACATAACTGACCCTCCTAATCGTTTTATCTGACGTACAGACTACCTATACATGTAATCTATTTCTATAAAAAGTACTAATCTCACTTTCAACTTATTATAACCCTTGGGCACCCCAATCGCAAGTGGATAGACCGATTTTGGCAACTGTTGCTTGAATTATACCAATACTGCTGTTATACTAATGTCGTGTGAATTTGTCACTCAAATCTGCGATGTATCATAAAATTCTGAGCTCGTGCATTTTTTACTGGAGGGCCGCTATTGGAGTTTATTAAGAACCTTATAGAGGGATTCAATTTTTATTTCGTTCCTGCCGCACTAATATGTGTGCCAGTACATGAGTACGCTCATGGATACGTCGCCTGGAAGCTCGGAGATCCAACTGCCAAGCAGAGTGGGAGACTGACACTCAATCCCCTCCGCCACTTCGATCCGGTTGGTGTAGTGCTTCTGATACTCTTTGGGTTTGGATGGGCAAGGCCTGTACCTGTAGATACGCGCTATTTTAAGAACCCAAAGCGAGACATGGCTATCACATCCCTTGCAGGACCTCTTTCCAACTTCGTTCTTGCTTTTCTGATGCTCGTCTTGTTAAGTGCGAGTATACGAATATTCTCCTATTCGGCATTTGTTCAGTTCCTTATTAATCTCATGCTTAACATAGCATTGCTTAGCATTGGACTCGGGGTTTTTAACCTTTTACCTATACCGCCACTGGATGGCTCGAAGATTCTATTCTCGTTTCTTCCCGAACGCATTTACTACACAATTCTCCGCTATGAACGCTATGGTATGATTATTATGATAGCTATTATATACCTAGGGCTTGTTACAGGGCCTCTGAATACAGTTAGGATCTGGACCTTCAATAAGCTGCTTTACCTTGCCGATTTACCCTTCAGGCTTATAGAAGGACTGTTCTAAAGAGGGCTGCAAAACCTAAACAAACGAAAAGGAGGGCGACGTCAGCCCATTTAAGGGAAAGGGCCGGCTTCGTATTGAGAATGAAAACTCCGACTTTCCGATTGGAAAAGGTAGTAAAGAGTAGAGAGGAGTACGAGGACTTTGAGGGTCCTCTTGACTTAATACTCTTCCTGTTATCAAGGAACAAAATCGAGATTGAGGACATAATAATCTCAGACATTCTCGACCAATACCTTCAATATCTTAATGAGATGGAGAGAATGGACCTTGAGATTGCAAGCGAATTTGTCGCGATGGCCTCTCACCTGCTCTATATAAAAACTCGTATGCTGCTCGCAATCGATGATTTAGAGGCAATCGAGGAGATGGAGAGTCTCAAAAAGTCTCTTGAAGAGCGCAGCAGGATGATTGAATACCAGAATATGCGTCTAGGTGTGGAGTACCTCAGTGAGCGTGTCGAGGTAGGGCGCAATATCTACGTAAAAGAAGCTGAACCGATTGAAATCGACAAGACGTATCCGTACACACACAATACTTTGGAGTTATCTGAGGCGATAATTGAAATAAAGAAGCGGACAAGGAGAAAGCTTCCTCCACCTATTTCAGCCTTCAGCGATATTGTAGGTAAGGAGCCCTATCCCGTATCTTCAAAAGTATCAGAGTTACTCCAACAGTTTATATTCCGGCCTGTAGCAAAGTTGAGACAGCTCATTTCAGGGTGTAAGAGCAGGTCGGAAATAGTTGCTACCTTCCTGGCAGTACTCGATCTCTGTAAGAACAAGAGGGTGAGTATCGAGCCGAAGACAGATGACTACGAAATTTACTGTATCCCTGAGAGCGAACAGGGGACAGGTTAACAGATGTTGGTGAAGTCCATGGAAATCAATGAAATAGAATCAGCGTTAGAGGGTATACTGTTTGCAGCGGGTGATCCTGTCTCTGCTGACAGGCTTTCAGCTGTTTTGAATATTGACAAGCAGCTTCTGGAGACGGTGGCCGAGGGTCTGGCCGACTATTACAAGTTCAATCGACGCGGGATCAGGTTAGTCCGTTTGGAGGATTCGTACCAGTTGACTACTGCTGCGGAATATGCCGATTACGTCCGGCAGACTCTCGAACTGCGAAAACAGCCTACAATATCAAAGGCTGCGCTAGAGGTACTGTCAATAATTGCGTATTATCAACCTACTACCAGGGCCTACATTGAGCAGATAAGGGGCGTTGACAGCTCGGGTACTATTGGTACGCTTCTTGAGCGCTCTCTTATACAGGAGTGTGGACACTTGGATGTGCCCGGAAAGCCAAAACTCTACAGCACCACTCCCAATTTTCTGAGAGCGTTTGGTATCTCATCGATAGATGAGCTTCCGCAGCTAAGCAACTATGAGCAGACTGAGGGACAGATGGTAATTGAGGAGCTTGGAATATGACCGGCCTGTATATTCTTGCAGCCATAGTTCTTATTATTGTAATTATATGCCGATTGAGAATAGGTGTAATACTACAGTATGCGCATGAAAAACTTGAGTTTATCATAAAAATAGCATTTGTCCGCATAACTGTCTATTCGACCGAAAAGAAAAGCAAGCGAGCTCTAAAGAAAGAAAAAAAGGCAGCAAAGGCAAAGAAAAGGGGAAAAGCAGAGGTCGAGAAACCCAAAAGAGACTTTGGGCTTGGCAGCTTCTCCGATAACTTCGCATTTATTCGCAGATCTATCAGCCGACTCAGCAAGGCGTCCCGCATAGATAATCTTCATATCCGGTTTGTCGCAGCATCAAAAGATGACCCCGCAAAGGCTGCAATAATGTATGGAAGAGCCTGGGCGGTGGAAGGAATAATTTACGGGCTTTTGGAAAATAACATTGGAGTGAGGAATAAGGACATCTCTGTGGAGTTGGACTATACAGCTGACAAACCTGTATTGACTTTTTTGCTGCATCTCAGCACAACGATCGGAGGAAACATATGGGCGGCTCTAGGAGTGCTTAGAGACTATTACGCCATACGTCGCAACAAAACATTAAGATTACAGGAAAAGGGCGGTGCATAGAATGGAAAAACCAATCGTGGACATGATGTCGGTAACTCTACAGAAGATTAAGGAAATGGTGGATGTAAACACTATTGTTGGCCAGGCGATCACAGCACCTGACGGTACCACAATTATTCCCGTATCCAAACTGAGTTTTGGTTTTGGCTCGGGAGGTAGCGAATTTGATGGCCGGAACAGCAATCAAAACTTTGGAGGAGGCAGCGGTGCTGGGGTACACATTTCTCCCGTTGCATTCCTTGTGGTATCTAAGGGGAATGTTAAGCTTCTGCCAGTATCACCTCCTGCCGGTAACACTGTCGACAGAGTCGTCGAGATGGTTCCCGGTATTGTGGACAAGATATCTGAAATGTTTGGAAAAGAACATAAGGAAGAGACGTCGAACAACACTGACGATCCTCAAGCAGACAGTCCTGAGGAGTAGTGCTGCAGATTTATCTATCTCTGCATTTCTATATGTTATACTTCGCTTAATTTCACACACTGAATACTCGAATAAAACATGGCGTCCTGCGGAAAACTACGCAGGGCGTTCTTTTGTAGGGCGCCGCGTCCATTATGGGTATAGAAATGGAAGTTGAAAGGGAGTACACAATCTGTATGCTTTATGCTAACTATATGAAAAATAAGCAGAGGATCACTAGAACTATACGGACCTTAGCGATAACGGTTATGCTACAAGTTTTCTGTGCCTGTATTTTTTTCACAGCGGTGGCCGCTGAGGACAGATTTCCGAATGTGTCCGCGCAATCTGCAGTAGTCCTTGACTGTAGCAGCGAAAGACTGCTGTATGAGAAAAACGGTGATAAGCGCATGAAAATCGCTAGTACCACAAAGATTATGACAGCAATCTTGATTCTGGAAAACTGCGATTTAGATGAGATTGTAGAGATAACCACAGAGCATTATGCAGAAGGCTCCTCCATGTATTTGAGGGAAGGAGAAAAAGTAAGTGTTAGAGACTTGCTCTACGGATTGATGCTCATGTCGGGAAACGATGCTGCTTTAGCGCTTGCGTACCACTGCTCCGGAGGACCGGACAGTTTCGCTGACTTAATGAATGTGAAAGCATCTGAGATAGGGATGACGAACAGCTCATTTCGAAACCCCAACGGACTAGATACCGAAGGACACTACTCCACCGCGAAAGACATGGCAATTCTTGCATCCTACTGCATGAAAAACGATGATTTCAGGAAAATCGTTGGGACAAAAGGTGGCAGTTTTGCGGGGCGATATATGACAAACAACAACAAGCTTTTGCACAGGTTAGAGGGATGTACCGGGCTTAAGACAGGATATACCAAGTCTGCAGGCCGCTGCCTAGTCTCGTCGGTCTCACGGGACGGACGAGAAACAGTAGTTGTCACCCTAAACGCACCAAATGATTGGAATGATCACACTTTGCTGCATAACAGAGCATTTGATGCCTATGATAAGCAAGTAGTAGGCCTCTCAGGTATGGCATGTACTGATATCCCTGTCCAGAACGGTAAGTCTCCAAGAGTAAAGTTGAACTATTCTGAAGACTGCATTGTGTGGATAGCGGACGGGGAGAAGGTTGAGACAAAGATCTATGCTGACAGATTTGTATACGCACCTGTTAGAGCAGGGGAGTATGCAGGAGAGATGAGAATTTATATAAATGAGAGCGAAACTTGTAGAGTTCCCCTCGTATTTTCAGCAGATATCGATGAGGTTGTCAAAGAGACAGGATTATTTGCTCGGTTTATCCGACATCTTAAAGATGTTGTAAGTGGCAGCCCTTTTTGATATAATCAGGGTTGTGATTAGGCAATAAATGTTTGCTGAGAACTAAACAATTTGAAGATGGTCAAGAGATATGACCGAAAGAGGACAGGAATGAAAGAGCGATTACAGAAAATCATGTCGAGGTATGGCGTAGCATCAAGAAGACAGGCAGAAAAGCTCATAGCCGAAGGAGCAGTCAAGGTTAATGGTGTAACTGCCGTTATCGGGCAGATGGCAGATGCTGATGAGGATATAATTACTGTCCATGATGTGGTCATTGGTGCGATGCCTGAGCCCACATATATTGCGCTGTACAAACCCAGAGGATATGTTACGACACTAAGTGATGAATTGGGACGCAAAACTGTTCGTGAGCTTGTCACAGACTGTAAGACACGTGTCTTCCCTGCTGGAAGACTGGACATGGATTCTGAAGGGTTACTGATAATGACAAACGACGGAAACACGGCGCAAAACCTGACACACCCTTCAAATAGAGTAAAAAAGGTATATCGTGTAACAGTAGGAAGCACCGACGATGAGAAGTTCGAGAGGCTCGGAAGGTTAACCGATATTGACGGGGAGCCCATCGAAAGTCCGTATGTACGGGTTATTAAGAAAAGAAGCGACCGGAGTTCGCTTGAAATAATCATCAGCGAGGGGAAGAATCGCCAAATACGTAGGATGTGCGAACAGGTGGGCTTGGAGGTTCTTCGCTTGAAGCGAAATAAAATTGGCGAAATTGAACTTGGTGCCCTCAAGCCCGGCCAGTGGAGATACCTCGAAAAGAGTGAACTTAGATACTTAAAATCCTTGCACAGATAGACTGAGTTTCGATAAGCTTAAGCAAATAATTCTTGTATAAGTAGTACGAAGAAACTGATTTATTTTGAAAAGTAGAGGCAAGGTATGGGGGCCTAACAGCATGAGAAACGACCTATTGGAAAGGATTTCTGCTCAAGAAGCAGGGTTTTCAAAAAGTCAGAGAAGACTGGCAGACTATATTGTAACGAACTACGATAAGGCCGCCTTCATGACAGCATATGTACTGGGCAAAACACTTGACGTTAGCGAGTCCACAGTTGTCCGTTTTGCAACCGAACTCGGTTACGAGGGGTATCCACAGATGCAGCGGGCGCTAAGGGAGCTTGCCAATGCCAGGCTTACGACACTGCAGAGAATTGAACTGACAGGTGAGCGTCTAAAAGACCGCAATATTTTGCGGGCTGTAATGGAGAGCGATGCAGAAAAAATCAGAAAAGCCATAGATGATATCGATGAGGACACATTCAATTGTGCCGTCAGACGCATAATTGAGGCAAAGCATATCTACATAATCGGAATACGCTCTTCATCCTTTTTAGCTGAATTTTTGGGATTTTACCTTGACCTAATGCTTGACAAGGTCACAGTTATTGGCGGCGCAGCTATTGAAGGGGATATTTTTGAGAGACTGTTCCGGGTCGGAGAGGGCGATCTGATTATTGGATTCAGCTTCCCAAGATACTCAAGAAGAACGCTTCGAGCACTGAGGTTTGCGCTTGAACGCAATGCGGATGTGATCTCCATAACCGATTCCCGAAGCTCTCCAATATCAGAATTGGGCGACTGTACCCTCTATGCACCTAGCGAGATGGCTTCATTTGTAGATTCATTTGTAGCACCCCTAAGTCTTATAAATGCACTAATAATCTCTGTGGGCATGGAAAAAAAGGATGAGCTATCCGACGCGTTTGAAGTCCTTGAGGAAATTTGGAAAGAATATGGGACATATGAACAGTATGACAACACATAAAGCAGATAAAGACATAGAGGATTTCGAAGGTATCCTAATCGTTGGCGGCGGACCAGCTGGTATGATGGCTGCCATAGCAGCAGCTGGAAGCGGTGTGCCGACTTTATTAATAGAAAAGAATAAGCGGCTTGGCGTTAAGCTAAACATTACTGGAAAAGGCAGATGCAATATTACAAATAACTGCACAGCCCGTACCATTATTGAGAACACACCCTGTAATGGCAAGTTCCTTTACAGCTGTCTTGAACACTTCTCGCCTGGCGATGTCCTCAATTTCTTTGAAAGTCACGGTCTTGAGCTAAAAACGGAGAGGGGAAACAGGGTGTTCCCTGCGACAGACAGGGCAAAGGATGTAACAGATACACTGAAATCTATTCTTAGTAAGCGGGGTGTGAGCATCATTCGGGGAGATGTTACCCGATTTATTGTTGAAGACAATACTGTTACTGGAGTAGTAGCTGCTGGCAAGACAATACGGTGTAAAGCGGTAGTGCTTGCCACCGGTGGAGTCTCGTATCCGCGTACCGGATCAACGGGTGACGGGTACAATCTGGCAGCTGATTTGGGGCACACCATAGTGTCTCCCAAGCCATCCATCGTTCCCCTTGTTTCTCCTGATTCCGATTGTGTTGAGATGCAGGGGCTCTCTCTCAGAAATGTCGGCATAAAGGCATATGAAGCGAAAGGACGGCTTATCTATGAGGATTTCGGTGAACTGCTGTTTACGCATTTCGGAATCTCTGGGCCGACTGTTCTAAGTATGAGTGCACATATGAGAGACTTTGAGAAGAAGGGTTACTACGTATCCATCGACTTAAAGCCAGCACTTGATGAAAAGACGCTGGACCAAAGACTAATGAGTGATTTTCGTAAGTATTCAAATAAGTACTTTCGTAATGCCCTTGGAGACCTTCTCCCATCTAAAGCTATAGCCCCTGTTGTGAGAAGGTCCGGTATTGACCCATATAAACCAGTACACTCGGTCACGCGAGAGGAGAGACGCCGGTTACTGAGCGTTCTGAAAGACTTCAGAGTATCAGTATCTGGGACTGCGCCGATTGCTGAAGCAATAGTGACCTCAGGCGGAATTTCTACGAAGGAAATCAACCCCCGAACAATGGAGTCAAAGATTGTAAACGGGCTGTTTTTCGCCGGTGAAATAATCGATGTAGATGCATATACGGGAGGATTCAATCTTCAGATTGCATGGTCTACAGGTCACCTTGCCGGAATATCGTCAGCTGAATACTGTACTTATCGGAGGGCCGGTAATGGAGCATGATATGAAAGAAAAAAATAACACACTTAAGCCTTATACTATTGCAATCGACGGACCAACAGGAGCCGGGAAGAGTACTCTGGCCCGTGAGATAGCAAAAAGGCGTGCTCTGACATACATCGATACCGGAGCAATGTATCGCGCTATTGGACTTTACGTGCTTCGCAGAGGTATCCATTCGGAAGATGTAGGCAGTATCATACAGCTGCTACCCGAGATTGAGCTTTCAATTACTCACAAAGAGGATGGACAGCACATATATCTCAACGGCGAGGATGTTTCTGATGAGATTCGGACTCCCGAAGCCTCTATATATGCCTCGAATGTTTCAAAGATTCCGGAGGTCCGTGCCTTCCTACTTAACGCCCAGAGACAGCTTGCCGCGCAGGGGAACACTGTAATGGACGGGCGCGATATTGGGACCGTCATTCTACCAGATGCGGAAGTAAAGATATTCCTAACAGCTTCACCGGAAGTTAGAGCTTTAAGAAGACACAATGAACTGATCGCAAAGGGAATGCAATCCACCTACGAAGATGTATTGGAGGACCTCATTTGGCGGGATAAAAATGACAGCACGAGAAGCACTGCTCCTCTTAAGCAGGCAGAAGACGCCGTTGTACTAGACACGACCGGCCTTGATTTTGAGGAAGCTGTTGCTAAGGCTGATGAAATAATTACTTCA